>Ga0207904_1000234_pt1 | contig 24597 bp, 16 predicted proteins | sample MalvirmetaMSP118_FD_184232 | JGI IMG/M metagenome (GOLD analysis project Ga0207904, IMG submission 184232) | Marine viral communities from the Deep Pacific Ocean - MSP-118 (SPAdes) | ecosystem: Environmental > Aquatic > Marine > Oceanic | place: Pacific Ocean | collected 2011-05-30 | reverse complement strand
GCTTCAGTTGCGTGATAGCCTCCGCCACCCCCGCCTCATCACCCAGTGCTACGGCGCCATCCGGATACAAGGCCGCCAGGATTTCCCCGACACCACCGTGGGCGAATCCGACCACAGGCACTCCCAGGCTCAACGCCTCCAACACCGTACGGCCAAATGATTCCGGCTTGGTTGATAACGACAATACGACATTCGATACGCTGTAAATATCCCTCATATCGCTACGTTGGCCGGTGAAAACCACAGCCTCTTGCAGGCCTGCCTGCTGAATAGCCTCGTCGATCTCTTTGCGATACCCCATACGGTTAGGATCATCTCCCCCCACAATAACGGCTTTGACGGGGGTGCCACTATCCAGAAGCCGCCGGACCACCTTAAGCAGAACCAAATGGCCTTTTAAACGGGTAATCCGCCCTGGCAACGTGACAACGAACTGATCACGCAACTGCGGGTATTGCTGAAACCACTTCTGCTTCCAGTCTTCGGTAGCCTGATACCCCCAGGGGTAACGTGCGGGATCGATGCCTCGATACACCAAACGCAGTTTGCTTGGGTCCACATCCGGATAGTTGGAAGTCACATACTCCCGGGCGGTTTTGGAAACCACTATAACCCGCTCACCGCAGCACATAATCGCACTGTATCGGCTGACTGAATGCAGCCCGTGTACACTGCTCATCAAACGCGGCCGCTTCGACACCGGCATCTTTTTCCAGGCTAGATACACTACCCAGGCCGGCATTCGGGATCGCACATGCACCAGATCAAATTTTTCCTGTGCAAGCCAGCGCCTGAGCTTCCGTATCTGAAGCACATTCAACAGGCTCTTTTTACCCAAATTCCACTCCACATGACGGGAGCCTTCTTCCTGCAATCGCGCCACCATGCCGCCGCCGGCGGAAAGCACCCAGGAGTCATGCCCCGCGGCCACCAACGCGCGCGCGATTTCTAAAGTACCGACTTCAACTCCCCCGCCTTGTAACGACGGTAATACCTGCAACACTTTCATAGACTCACTCCGAACCGTTGCAACAGCCAACGGGCAGCGCGATCGGATTCCCAAAGCGTTTGTTTATTGTCAGGCAGGGGAAGCCGAGTATTCCAATGCTCGAAATCCATCGCCCACCCCTGCTTTATCACGTCCTTCATACTGTTCACCACCCGCGAGGATTTCGCCGCTGGCAGCGCCAGCAACCCCGTTGGCGCAGCCGCCGTTATACTTTCAAAAACCATGGAGACACTGTCCCTTGTCACCCACACCTGCACTGCACTTTCAAGCTGCTCCCGCACCCAACCCGGCGGCGTCTGGTCGGCAGCCATCAAGGTCAGATTAAGAAGGTTGCGTTGCTGCAGCAGGGGGAAGAAATCGTCCGGGGTGCGCCTGGAGGTGGACAGCGTCCAGCGCAGGGACGGCTGTGCCATACAAATATCGGTCACCTGCTGCACTACCCGCTCAGAATGCCACGTAAAATGCGCACTTTCACCGCCGATAAGTATCACACCCTGATCGGCTTTGCGGCCATGGGGGCGAGGCGTCATGGTGTTAAGGACACCGTGGGTCGCCAGCACCGATTCTCTCTGGGGGGGGTTATCGTGGTGGGGAATAATACAGGCATCAAACCAGCCCAAAGGAAGGGTAGGCTTCATTAATACAATCGATTTAGCATTAAAAAGACGACGCGAGAATAACACGCTGCGGTGAGTGCGGTGACCCGCACCGATAACCCAGTCAGGGCAAGTTTGTCCTCCGGTATCGGGCGCCCTTTTCAATAGCCAATCGCTGATGGATATGGGCATCTGTTGCAAGGAGCGCAGTTCGACCTGCGCCCCGGCTACTGCCTGCAATCGCTCACCCAACCCCAGCAATTGATTGCGGTGGCCGGGTTTTTCGTCCGTGAGCAGCCAGACTGTCAGGGACTGTTTAGATGTAACTGATCCACTCAGAATGCTTGTCTACCCTTCCCATAACATGATCAAAATAGAGCGATTGCAATTGCTGGGTGATCGGGCCGCGCTTACCGGTACCAATGATACGACCGTCCAGCTGTTGAATCGGTAATACTTCAGCGGCGGTACCCGTGAAGAACGCCTCGTCCGCTACATAGACTTCATCGCGGGTAATGCGTTTTTCTATCACTTCGTAACCCAGCTCCTGGGCCAGCGTAATCACAGTGTCACGGGTGATGCCGTCGAGACAGGAGGTTAATTCCGGCGTATATAACTTACCTTTATACACCACGAACACATTCTCACCGCTGCCTTCTGCAACATAGCCTTCTGGATCCAGTAGAAGCGCTTCTTCGGCACCGCAGGAAAGGGCTTCGTTAAGTGCCAACATGGAGTTGATGTAGTTGCCGTTGGCTTTTGCCTTACACATCGTGATGTTGACATGATGACGGGTATAGGAAGAAGTACGCACCTTGATGCCGACCTCTTTGGCCTCCGGTGACATATAAGAGGGCCACTCCCAGGCAGCAACAATCATATGTACGTTCAGGTTAGTGGCCCGTAAACCCATCCCTTCTGATCCGTAAAACACCATTGGACGAAGATAGGCATGGGGCAGGTTGTTTTCGCGCACGGCCGCCAGCTGGGCTTCGTTGACCTGTTCCTTGGTGAACGGGATCTTCATATTCATGATATGCGCAGAGCGGAATAAGCGGTCTGTGTGATCCTGCAGCCGGAAAATACCAGGGCCGTTGACGGTTTCGTATGCACGGACACCTTCAAAAACGCCCATGCCATAGTGCAGAGTGTGAGTCAGCACGTGGACCTTGGCATCACGCCAGGGGATCATTTCACCATCAAACCAAATCAGACCGTCACGGTCGGCCATGGACATCACTCAATTCTCCTTCGCAGGTTTGTCAACTGGAGCCCTGTTGGGGGCCCCGAAAACGGGGAACTATACCATATTAGCTCAGGGTTTCACGCCAGATTTGCCGTACTTGGCGACGTTCTTCGACAAATCGCTCGGCGCTCACTTTGGCGCGGCTATTTTGCAGCGCCAAAACGTGGGTTTGGCTACGATATTGTAGATAGGCGTTCTGCAGTTGTGCCACCTGCTGCTGACTCAACTTGCCCTGCTCCAGTGCACTGTCCAGAATACGCATGTTGTCCGTCCAGCGCCCCATCTGCGGGTGCTCACGGGTCCAGCGTAAAGCCAGATACTGGGCCAGAAACTCAATATCGACAATGCCGCCCGGATCCTGTTTTAAGTCGAACTGATTATCCTTGCCGAATCGCGCCTCGTTGAGCTCAAGATCCTTATAAGTGCTGAGATGACCAAGCATTTTCTCACGCATTTCAACGACTTCCTGCTGCAGTTTAACGGCATCCCGGCGATGGGCGAGAACCCCCAGGCGCAGCGCATTGTATTTCTCCTGCAGGCGCGGGCACCCTGCCACGACCCTGGAACGAACCAACGCCTGGTGCTCCCAGTTCCAGGCCTGCTTTTTCTGGTATTCCTCAAATGCTTTCAGCGAGCTGACCAACAAGCCCGCATTGCCAGAGGGGCGCAAGCGCATATCCGTCTCGTAAAGCGACCCCGACGCCATTTTAGACGTCAGAATGTGGATAATCCGCTGCCCGAGCCGGGTAAAGAACACACTGTTGTCGATGCTCTTTTCGCCATCAGTAGCCCCTTCACTGGATCCGTCATGAACGAAAACCAGGTCCAGATCCGATTGATAGCTGAGTTCGATGCCGCCCACTTTACCGTAGCCGACAATAATGAAATCCGGATTGCAGGGCTCCCCGTTATCCCGCGTCGGGCAACCGTGTTTTTCCACCATTTGCCGCCAAGCCAGCTCCATAACGGCCTGGAGCAGGATCTCGGCCAGCCAGGTTAAGTAATCACTTACTTTCATGATGGGCAGCGTTTCTGCTAATTCCGAAGCCGCCACCCGCAGCACATGGGCCAATTTAAACTGGCGCAGAGCATCCATTTGCCGCTCCAGGTCGTCCTCGGGGATGCGCAACAGTGTTTGCCTCAGCTCATGCTGCAGGGTGTCCTTATCCGGGGGAGACAATAACGTGGACTCGTTGAGCAACGTGTCCAGCAACAAAGGATAACGGGCAATGGTGTCGGCCACCCAAGGGCTGGCGCCAAATAGCATCGCCAGACGATCCAGTGAAGCCGGGTTTTCTGCCAATAACGCGATATAAGCAGAACGCCGGGTAATAGACTCCAGCAATCGCAACACCCGCTCCAGCGTCAAGCCGGGACAGGCCTGTTGGGCGCAGGCGTTAATTAACATGGGCATCAAGCGGTCCAGACGCTCACGAGCCACCGCTTGCATATGGGAGACCGAACGACTGTTTTTAAACTCCGTCAATAAATGCAATGCCGCCAACGGCTCATCAAAGCCCAGATCGGTTAGGTCCTCTGATGCTTCCTGCTCTGTCTGTTCGGTAACCCAGACGGCGACGGCCTGGTCCAACACTTCCACTTCATCCTGATCCTGGGGCACGGCAATCACGCTGTCGAAATGGGTGCGGACCCGGGTGCGCACCTTTTTCAGATCGGCATAGAAACTATCCCAATCCGGATACCCCAGCCCCAACGCGATGCGCAACCGATCTTCTATATTATCCGGCAAGACCTGGGTCTGACGATCATGCAGGGCCTGAATTCGGTGTTCCACATTACGTAAAAACACATAATCTTCACTTAAGGATTGCACTACATTGGCAGGCAATAATTCAAGATCCCGGATTATCCCCATCACCTGCAACAAATTTCGCTGCTGTAAATCCACATCCTGCCCACCGCGGATCAGTTGAAAAATCTGCGCTATAAATTCAATTTCACGGATGCCGCCCGCGCCGGTTTTTACATTTTCTTCATTGCCCCGCCGTAACACTTCCTGATTAATCAGCTTTTTTAATTCACGCAAAGATTCTATGACACCAAAATCCACATAACGACGATACACAAACGGTTTGAGCAATTTCAACAGCCGGTCACCGTCCCCGTTATCCTGCCCTATAGCGCGAGCCTTGATCATAGCGTAGCGTTCCCATTCGCGGCCCTGCTCTTCGTAATAACGCTCCATCGCACGAAAACTCAATGCCAGTGCTCCGCTACTGCCGTATGGCCGCAGGCGCATATCGACCCGGAATACAAACCCATGCGCGGTATTTTCATCTAACGCTTTTATTAGCTTTTGCCCGACACGCATAAAAAAGTCACGGTGCTCCAGGGACTTCCGGCCACCGCGGGTTTCACCGTCACGCGCATAGGCAAAAATCAGATCAATGTCCGATGATAAATTCAGCTCCCCGGCACCCAGCTTACCCATACCGATAACCACCAGTGGTAGTACCCGCTCCGTTGTTTTGAAATAGGCGGCGCCCCATTGCGGCTGAACAAACTGATAGATTTTGCATAAGGCTTGTTCGATACAGGCATCCGCCAGATGACTCAGGTCGGAAGCCGTTTCTGCAAACTCGGCCAGACCGGTGACATCGCGCCAAATAATGCGCACCATTTCGCGACGACGGTATTCTCGCAGGACGACTGACAAAGCCGGCTCGTCCATAACCGCGCTTAACTTTCCCTGCAATCGGTGGTTATACGCAGAGGCACTGATACGGGAGTTCAAATCACCACTGTCCGACAAATCAAAAAGCAAATCCGGAAAACGCTGCAACTGATCCGCTACATAATCACTGGCGAGAAAAACCGTAACGAGCTGCTGCTTTAATTTCTCGTCAAGCCCATCAAAACGGGCTTGCAAACCCGCTTCGTTGAGCGCCTCCTGGAAACGATCAAGAGCGATTTGCAGAGATTGCTGAATTGATTCTGGAAATTGATTGTCGGAAAGCATGGCAGTCCTCAGCATCGGTTATGAAGACGCATACGATAACATACCGCTGGCTACCTGCTATGGCATTGCGCATTGCTCTGAATTCATTTTCAATTCGATCGCTGCGCCCTTTGCGGGTAAACGGCACGGTGCAACCGACCCACCGTGCCAATGTGCAAACCGGTAAAGATCGCTGTTTAAGGGCTTGGCAAACTGGAACCGGGCCTGGGTCGGCACACCCTCATCCACCGCCATCACGGTGACAATCATGCCGTCAAGCTGCACCGAGTCACCAACGGAAAACGGCGCTTGCGGACCACGCAAAACCCCTTCTTGCTGGGCGTCGTACAACCCCTCCGCCGACTCGATATCCAGCGTATGCTGGTTCAACACAGATACCTTCAGGGAGCGGGTACCAGAGGCCAGCAACCAGGTTTTAGCCGTCACAGGTAGTTCTTCGTATAAGCGGATACCGTTAATATAACCACCCGCACTGGAAAGCGGCGGATTTATCAGTATCGGTGTCGCACCTTGGGGCAGATCCTGCAGGTTCCAGGACACCGCTCCGTTATTCAAAAAATTGTCCCCCATCAGACGCATAGAAACGATTTCCAATGGTAATAACAGCGACGACAGCCCCAGGTTCAACACCATCAGCAATACCGCCACAATCCCGGTGGCCGCTCCGGCCAATCCGCTACGGCGCAACTTCCCGTTACGCCAAGCGACAAACAATAAACCGAGAAAGCCGGCAGCACCGACGCTGGCAGCAATTAACAGACGCGAATGTGGCACCGTGCTGGCGACCGGGATCAAACACAACAACGAACCACACAACCAGAACCGGGCCCGCCGGTCAGACTTCAATAACGGCCACGCGACCCAGATTACTAACAAGAACAATGCCAGATAGACCCAAATCCGATAGGCGGGTAAAGCAGACCCCAGCTCAGGCGGCACCACCAAAAACAAACCGCCCACCAACACCAGAACCCGTTGGGTCAGCATCTCCAAAAACAGAATCGGCGTACTCAATGGGTCAAGATAATGGCCTGAACCGCTGGCACCATACCCCAGAATCGCGCGGATACTTAGCCAGGCCAACCCGACCACCGCATAAGGAACCAGTGAATAAAAGCGCGAGCGCCAATCACCTTTGTCGTAGAACAGCGCATAAGAAAGCAAATAGGCCCCGGCGGTAACCGCCATCTCGCCACACAGCAAACCCAACACCAACAACAAACAGGAACGTAAACTTATTGCAGACTGATCGTACTCCCGCCATCGATGATGGGATGCGATCGTCAGTATCACGAATATCACCGCCAAAACCGAATTCCGGTTTGCTAACCAGCCCGCCGGCACACCGTGGGAATAGGATAATGCAAATAGGAACGAAGCCCATAACCAGGCTGAGGACTCGCCCTGTATTTTTTTGAATAATTGAAAACACAGCCACAACATGATGCCGAAATAGATCAGGCTTTGCAGATGCATCAACATCGGCGTCTGTGGCCACAATGAGTAATCCAGACCGTGGGTTAATTCAGTCAGGGGGCGCCAAAACGCGTATTCCACCTGCGGATACGTCCACCAGGGCACCAAGCCAAGATTCATCATGTCCACGACCCGCGCCGGATCGCCGTCGAGAAAACTGAACAGCCCATACGGGCTGGCCGGACTGAGCGTTTGCAACACCTGGCTGCGCTGGGTTACCAACCCCCAATGGAAATAATCGTCCAGCTGTAGCCCCACCCACAAGCCGGGCAACGCCAATAACATGCCTAATACCAGAGCCCACCATATGGTCTTACTTTGCGGTTCTTGGCCGGTGTTGTTTGCGCCCATAATATTCACTATTTACGTAAGTTCATGAGGGGTTTTTCAACCAACAGATAAATAACCAGGGCGCCCATGATCGTAATCACGGTGCTGTACAGACAGATCAAACTCATGGCCTGCCAATGGGTGTAATCGTAGCGTTCAGGGTATTTATCCATGGCCTGCACACCCAACTGGACCAATATAACAATCGGAAAAACATGCAACAGATACATTGAATAAGAGAGTTGTGCAATGGGATACCAAAGACGGTTGGAAAAGATTAAATTCAGAAACCGACTCAGATAACCGTGCTCGATACAGACCAACGCCAAGTAAGCGATGGAGGCACTGAAAACGTTGCGGCTAAACGTTTGGTAGAGAATCATCAGCGTCTGCTGATCGTCGAATTGCCTGCCCAGCACCGGCAGCCACATAAGTAAAATGACGCAAGCAAAGCTGGTGAATTCAAACACTTTTCCCCATCCCGAATTCAGAAAGCGCCGCAGCGCCTGCTCGTGATGATAATAATAAAATGCCGCGATGCAACCGCATAAAAGAGCACCAAACCGGGTATACAAATTATCGTAGAGCACACTGAAATGATACGCATGATAGGCCTCATCCATCACAATACGACTACCGGGTAAAGTTCGCAGCTGCTCATCTGAAATGATGATGGCAAAGCGGATCAAGCAGGACGCTGCCAGTAAAACCCATAACCAGAACAGAGGCCGGGTGGTATACCGAACCAAAATCAGCAACAAGACCGGATAAATCAGATAAAACTGTTCTTCAATGGCCAGCGACCAGGTCCAGTTCATGGCCTGATCGTCGTAGGGAAGAAAATTATTCACATAGAGCAGATTCGCCCAGATATTCTGCACATTGGGCAAGCCGTAAGCCACGTATACCGCGATCAAAACCCAATAAGCAGGACTCAACCGCATGAACCGTCGCAAGTAAAAATTTCCGAAACGAATACCGCCGGTCTTCTCCAGTTGCCTTAACAAAATTCCGGTAATCAAAAAGCCACTGATGACAAAAAAAATGTCTACGCCTTTATCGCTGTTCCATGCCCAGGCCGACCAAGTGCTCTCCTCAATCAGATCAATCATTTCCACATGCGGGCTCTGGAAAGCGTAAATAGCAAAGGTATGAAACACGAGAATCATCAGCATGGATAGGGCACGAAACCCGTCCAGTACTGCAAAGTGCTCATTGGGCCTTACAAACAATTGCTTTAAATTACCAATCGGTGAAAACGCCGACAAAAAACTGCTCATTTCAATCACTTCTTATTTTTATTGCAGACTACGGCACGCTTTAGATCCGGCCAACGATTCAGAACATGGCTTGGAGGCAGATCCAACCGCTAGATTCTCGTCCTGATTTGGCGTCTGTCACATTGGGAGGTCCCATTCTAGCAAGCGTTTACTGCTTAAGGGAATCTAAGTAAGGCAATTTTGGGATGCGGCACAAAAGCCAATAACGGTGAATCAGGATAAATTGGTTAGGGCAGGCGCGACCCTAAGAACTTCTTCAGGGGTAGTATGACCTGCAGCAACCTTTTGGGCACCACTCAGTCGCAAAGTCCGCATGCCTTCTTTCATTGCCTGTTTGCGGATCTCAGCCAAGTCCGCAGAATGGCTGATCATGTCCTTCAGCGCCTGAGACAAAGGCATTACTTCGTATATGCCCATTCGCCCCATATATCCGGTTTTACGGCATTCAAGACAACCAACGGGTGCCTTGATTGTCTCCGGCTGCTTGCCTTTCCATGGGTTAATCAGGCTTGCCCATACATCCGGATCCACTTGTGTATCCCGCTTACAATGGGGACACAGCGTGCGCACCAACCGTTGTGCCATCACGCCCAGCATGGTGGCCGCAATCATATAAGGCGGTACTCCTAGATCTGTTAACCGCACCACCGCCGAAGGTGCATCGTTGGTGTGCAGGGTAGAAATCACCAAGTGCCCGGTAAGCGCAGCCTGAATCGCCATATTAGCGGTTTCTAGATCGCGAATCTCCCCGACCATGATAATGTCGGGATCTTGACGCAATAATGCTTTTACCCCGTCAGCGAAACTCAGATCGACATTATCCATCACCTGCATCTGATTAAACGACGGTTCCACCATTTCAATCGGGTCTTCGATCGTGCACACGTTCACTTCCCGGGTGGCCAGCTGCTTGAGGGAGGAATACAAGGTCGTGGTTTTACCCGACCCGGTAGGACCCGTCACCAGAACAATGCCGTTGGGCTGACTTATCATGTTATGCCAACGGGCGTAATCGTCATCGGTCAACCCCATCTGCTCAGCAGAACGCACCAGCACTTCCGGGTCGAAAATCCGCATCACCATTTTCTCACCAAAAGCCGTGGGTAAAGTGGATAAACGCAACTCCACTTCCTCACCTTCCATACTTTTGGTTTTTAGTCGTCCGTCCTGCGGTCGCCGCTTTTCCGCGACATCCATGCGCCCCAGTATTTTAATGCGGCTGGTCACGGCCGCCATAACGGCAGCAGGCAGCTCATATACATCATGCAGAACGCCATCAATGCGAAACCGAATATTTCCGGTGGTTCGTCGCGGCTCCAGATGAATATCGCTGGCGCGCTGATCAAATGCATATTGCAACAGCCAATCCACGATCTTCACAATGTGCTGATCATTGGCATCGGGTGATGACAACTCACCCAAATGCAACAATTGTTCAAAATTGGTGACGTTAGAAGGCCCTTTGCCGCCACTGGCCCCCTTCACCGACCGCGCCAGATTATAAAATTCCAGGGTAAAGCGCTTCAGGTCAGCCGGATTCGCCATCACCCGCTTTATGCGCTTACCTTTTAATGTTTGTTCCAGCCCCTGTTCCCAATCATTACAATAGGGTTGCCCGCTGGCTATGGTGACCGTTTCTTCGTCTACCGCCACAGCCAGAATTTCATGTCGCTCTGCAAAGTTGTACGACATTACTGAAGTGGTCGTGGTGACATCGACTTTTAATGGGTCTATATAGTAGACAGGTTGATCGCAACGCTTGCTTAGCCATTCGGTCAGCCTATCCAAATCGAGCTTCTTATTCTCGTTCTGCTGGTCATCCAGATTGAATTTGGCGACGAACTGCAATGGGTTCCAGTTCAGCTCACTCTTGTCACGACGCTGCCCGGAAACGAAATTCATATCCCGCTCACTGATGCGGCCGTCTTCCGTAAGCCCGTCCAGTACCCAGCGTGCGTCGATACGGATGTTGGGCTGCAAAAAACGGGCTTTGCCTTTACCTATGCTGGTCACTGTACTGGATTCTTCCCGCTGCGGATCAATGGAGTGAAAAACTGAAAGTTATGGAGCCTTTGAACAATTGTAGACTCAACAGCTTACCTGAACCAATTCCGGATTCCATATCCGTGACCAAACCCGAAAAATCGGGTATCGTTGCGCCCATCAAACTGTTCTAGCGGAAGTAGTTCACCATGGAATCACTGATCGAAAAAGCGCTGTACGCCAGCCGTTGGATATTGGCACCGGTTTATCTGGGCTTGAGCTTGCTGTTGCTGGTGCTGGCCTTCAAATTTTTCCAGGAATTCATCCATATCGTCCCCAAATTGCTGGAAATGCCGGAACAAACCCTGATTCTGAAAATCCTCACCATGGTAGACCTAACGTTGGTAGGCAGTCTGGTGGTCATGGTGATGTTCTCCGGTTACGAAAATTTCGTCTCTAAAATCGACATTGACGAAGGTACGGAGAAATTAACCTGGCTCGGCAAAATGGATGCAGGTTCGCTCAAGCTGAAGCTATCTGCATCGATCGTCGCCATATCGGCCATTCACCTCCTGAAAGCCTATATGGAATTCAACCCGGCCGGAAACGCCTCTGATGAGACCAAAGTGATGTGGCTTCTGATCCTGCATATGGGATTTGTGGTATCGGCGCTGTGCATGGCGCTGATGGATAAGCTGGAACGCAAGACCAAGGCGGAACATGGCTAAAGCCAGGCGGGCTGTCACTGCAGCGCCCCCCTTGCAACACGCATTATTTTAATTGCTGGAAATGACAAAAATTCCCGTTTATATGATCCTTCTCGCGCTAGCAGGCGCAATACAAAGTGTATAGTATTAGCTGAATCTCAGAACCCACGGGTTCCAGTTGTGAGATCCGCTTTTCACCTGCAGTAAGGAACGCGATGTGCTAGCCAAGCGATGGGCCGAATTGGTCATGAATTTCCCCAAAACCAGTATTTTTCTGGTGGTTATGGTGGCCGTCATTCTGGGTGCCGGCGCCAAAGATGCGGAATTCTCCGCCAATCAGCGCGACTTTTTTAAATCCACCGATCAGCACCTCAACGACCTGATTAAGCTGGAAGACGAATACGCCAGTGACAAGAACATCATGGTGATCGTCGAGCCCTCTGACAAAAATGTCTTCACCCGTAACACCCTGCGTGCAATTCAGGCGTTAACCGAATTCGGCTGGCAAATTCCCTATTCGCAGCGGGTGGAATCCCTGAGTAATCACTTGTATACCCGGGTCGACGGGGATGAACTGATGGTGGAGTACCTGGTAAGCGACGAAAGTACGTTGTCCGATCAGGATCTGGCTGAACGCCGGGAATACGCAACCGGGAAAGTCGGCGTAAAAGACTACCTGATCACCCCAGCAGGTGACATTTCTCTTGTGGTTGTAGCACTCAACCTGCCTCAGGATAAAGAAGGCCAGGCAGCGGTCGAAGTCGTTGAGTACGCCAAAGAGCATATCAAGGCAATCCGTGCCCAATACCCTGACGTTCATTTTCGCATAGCAGGTCAGGTTGCGGTGGAGGTTACTCTGCCAGAAATTGTCGAAACCGATGGCCGTACTATTTTTCCCATTGCGCTGGTGCTGGTGTTCCTGTTTCTGACCTTTGTGTTGCGTGATCTGATGGGCAATCTGGCCTGCATCGCAACCGCCCTGGTATCCATTCTGGCGGGGATGGGCGCGGTCCTTTGGAGTGGGGTTAAGGTATCCCCTATCCTGGCCAATACGCCGGCCATTATTGTGATACTGGCAATGGCAGATTGCATTCATGTGATGGTGAACTATGCCCAAGGCCTAGCGCAGGGGCTTGATAAAAAGCAGGCTCTGATTAAGAGCATCGAAGTCAATTTTTCCCCAATCATATTCACCAGTCTCACCACTGCGATCAGTTTCTTCGCCCTCAACTTCAGTGAGTCGCCACCCTTTGCTCATATGGGTACGGCTGCCGGTATCGGCATACTCTATGCCATGCTAGCGTCCATCAGCTTTCTGCCGGCGCTGGTCTATTATCTTCCCAGCAAGGCGTCCGGCGTCACCGTGTTCCCGTCGATGGGTGGTCTGATCCGGTTCTATCAACCCCACGCCAATAAAATTATCGCCGGGTTCGTTGCAGTTATGGTACTTCTTGGGTCCCTAGTCCCTCTCAATCGTCTGGATGATAATTTTGTCGAGTTCTTTGATGACAATCTGGAAATCCGACGCAATATGGATTTTTTGATTGAGCGCATCAGCGGCTCAGTCGTGGTGAACCTAAGCCTGCCTGCCACCAGCAAAGGCGGTATCTACGATCCGGAATACCTGGCCTTGCTGGAAGATCTGCAGAATAAACTACAACAATCCCCTAACTTCCGCTCAGCCACCTCTCTGCTTGAAGTCATGAAAACCCTAAACCGGAATATGCATCAAGACGACCCCGAATGGTACACCATACCCGACTCGCGGGAACTCGCATCGCAATACCTGTTGATGTATGAAATGTCATTACCTTTTGGCCAGGATTTGAATAATCTGGTGAATTTCGACCGCTCCGAAAGCCGCGTCATTGTGATCTACGATCAACTTTCAGATAAAGAATTGATTAATCTGGAAGCGCAACTGAAACAATGGTTACAGCTTCATAAATTCGATACCGACAGTGCCGTGATCGGCAGTGGCAATCTCGCATTCGCTCATATGCAGTTCACCAATGTGAATAATCTTTCCAAAGGATTTGTAGTAGCCTTGGTATTTATTTCATTCCTGCTGATCTTTATGTTCCGCTCCTGGTCGCTGGGCCTCACCAGCATGGTTCCGAACCTGTTCCCGGCAGCCATGGCGTTCGGGCTGTGGGGTGTGATCAGCGGCAAAATCGGATTCGGCATGTCGGTGGGCATCACCATTACGCTGGGTATTGTGGTGGACGATACCATTCATTTTCTGGCGAAATACAAATACGGGCGGGAACAGCTAAAACTGAATAATTACCGCAGTGTAGAATACGCTATGGATACCGTAGGCGTTGCCATGATTCTTACCACTGCCATGATGGCGATTACATTTACCTCTTTACTGTTCTCTGATTTCGTCCCCAACCAGGATCTGGGTTTAATCACAATCATTACTATTATTTGCGCGGTGTTGGTTGACCTTATTTTACTGCCGGTCATATTGCTGAAATTATTCGGAAATAAGGATCAGGATACGGAGCCGGCCGGCACCGGGCAACGAGCTGCTTCCTGATTCGACAGCAGCGCACCGCACAATGCAGCCCACAAAGAAATCTCACATCCCGGAGCAACCTGTGCCAAAATGAATTAAGTGAATTCAACAGGAGTGAATTGTGGCGCGCTGTAAAGCCCCCTCATCCATGGGGTTGGAGTTTCCGCTCCCGGATAACATACTCACCGGATATTTGCGCAGCGAAGAAGACGCCGTGCAAGAGTTGCTGGCGGGCTATCATCAGGAATACGCTGAGCGGGAAAAAATACGTGCCTATGCCACCGACTTTCTAAGCGCTATCCGAAGCACCAAACCAGGAATCCGGGTTGAAACCCTGCTCAAAGAATACGGCCTCGACAACAAAGAAGGCATCACTCTGATGTGCCTGGCCGAAGCCCTGTTACGGATACCGGACCAGGAAACCGCTGAACGTTTTTTGCAGGACCGTTTACGTCAGGGCAACTGGGCCGAACACCTGGGCCACAGCGACGCCCGCTGGGTCAATGCCTCCACCTGGGGCTTATTGGTAACCGGGAAAATTCTCGGCAAGGAACAACTGGGTGGCAATTGGCTCACCGACTCGTTTAAAAGCGTATTCCGCCGCCTCGGTGAACCACTGGCACTCAGTGCCGTACGTCAGGCAATGATGGTGATCGGCCAGCAGTTTGTAGCTGGCGAATCCATCGAAGACGCATTGCATCGCGGTCAGGCTGAATCGGAAAAAGGCTATTACCACGCCTACGATATGCTGGGCGAAGCCGCCATGACGCAGGCGGACGTACAGCGATTTAAAGCAGCCTATGAGCATGCCATCGTCTACCTCAGTAAAAACCTGCCTGGGCGCAAGGAGCACGGCAGCGTTTCCATCAAATTATCCGCGCTGCATCCGCGCCTGGAATTGAAAAAAGAGAAAGCGCTGGATCAGGCTTACAGCAATCTGATGGAGCTATTGCTCCTGGCGCAGGAAAAAGACATTGCGATCACCATCGACGCGGAAGAGTCCTGGCGCCTGGAACCCAGCCTGATGCTGTTTGCCCGCGCAGTGAGCCACAATAAAATTCGCCAATGGGGTAAATTAGGACTCGCAGTACAGGCCTATCAAAAACGCGCTCCCGCCGTCATTCAGTGGTTGATGGATATCAGCAAATCCTTGCACTGCCAAATACCCTTGCGCCTGGTAAAAGGCGCCTACTGGGATACAGAAATCAAACAGGCGCAACAACTGGGCCTGGCGGAATATCCGGTGTTCACACAAAAAGACCACACCGATCTGAGCTATTTACATTGCGCACAAACATTATTGCAGAGTCGGCATTTTTTATTTCCCCAATTCGCCACCCACAATGCGCATAGCGTCGCCAGCATTCTGACCATGGCGGAAGCAAAAAGCGTTCGCAATTTTGAGTTTCAGCGCTTGCATGGTATGGGCGAGTCTCTCTATGACCACCTGATCGAAAATTACGATGATATTAACTGCCGCATCTACGCCCCGGTTGGCCGCTTTCAGGAGCTGTTGCCCTATCTGGTAAGGCGCTTATTAGAAAACGGCGCAAACACCTCGTTCGTGCGACAAATTCAGCTGGCGCAAAGCGACGGCACCTGGATGATTGAAGAGCCCGGATCCAACATTCAAGCAGTCGAGCGCTTCCGCAATCCGAAAATCCCCCTCCCCCGACGTATCTTTGGCACGCAACGCAAAAACTCGCTTGGCCTCAACCTGGAAAGCATAAACACACTGCAGATTCTCAGCAAAAAAATGAAAGTCATGCTAAGCGCGACTGTAGTCAACCCGGAGCCGGATGACGAACGCTCGCAGGCGATTTACAATCCGGCTGACCCGGATGATATTGTCGGGTATTACTGGCTGGCCAAGCGCCACGATTGTCACCACGCATTCGACGCCAGCCGAGAAGCGTGGAAAACCTGGCGTTTTTCTGATGTAGAAGATCGCGCGACATTGCTGGAAACCACCGCCAAGCTGTATGAGGAAAGTTACGAAGAGCTCATTCTGATCGCCATGCGCGAAGCGGGTAAAACCCTGAACAACGCCTTGTCGGAAGTACGCGAAGCCGTGGATTTTCTACGCTATTATGCCAATCAGGCACGGCAATTATTTGAGCCCACCAGCTTACCTGGGGTCACCGGTGAAGAAAACAGCCTGCACCTGGAAGGCAAAGGTCCGGTACTTTGCATCAGCCCGTGGAACTTTCCACTGGCCATTTTCACCGGGCAGGTCTCCGCTGCGTTGGCGGCAGGCAATACCGTGATTGCCAAACCGTCTACGTTCACGCCCTTGATCGCCAGCAAAGCCATTGAACTGTTCCATAAAGCCGGCTTTCCGCAACAAGTGGTGCAAGTACTAACGGCCAAAGCCAAAACCGTAGAAAGCACCATTCTGAATGAGTCCGCATTACGCGCCGTGATGTTTACCGGCTCCTCCTTGGCCGCGCGACAAATCAACCGCAAAATAGCCGAACGGGACGGCCCCATTATTCCCGTCATTGCGGAAACCGGCGGACAGAATGCGATGATCGTAGACAGCTCCGCTCTGACCGAACAAGTCACCCGCGACATCGTGCAATCGGCGTTTGATAGCGCCGGTCAGCGATGCTCGGCGTTGCGGATTCTCTTTATTCAGGAAGACGTTAAAGAGAAAACACTGGAAACGCTCACCGGCTATCTGGATACCTATCAATTGGGCGACCCCCTGGATTGGGAAACCGATATAGGACCGGTGATCGATGCTAAATCCTGCTCTGACCTGCTGATGCACATTGAACGTTTCAAACAACAGGGGCGGGTTCTGTACCAAGGCACGATACCCGAGAGCAAAGGACACTTCGTACCACCCACCATCATCGAGCTGGAGGATATTAACGAACTCTACGAAGAAGTTTTTGGCCCGGTGTTGCACGTAATCAGCTTCAAGGCAGAGGAAATCGACCAGATCATCGACCAGATCAACCAGACCGGATTCGGCCTTACATTAGGCGTGCACAGCCGCATCAATCAATTTTGTGAAACCGTTGCCCGCCGCGCTCAGGTCGGCAACATATACATTAATCGCAACATGATCGGAGCCACGGTGGGGTCACAACCTTTCGGTGGCCAGGATCTTTCAGGCACCGGACCGAAAGCCGGCGGCCCCCATTATCTGCTACGCTTAGCCAACGAAAAAACCATTTCCGTCAACACCGCCGCTGTGGGCGGAAATACAAAACTGCTGACAGACGACTGATTCACCAGGGATAATAGCGGGGTAACCATTTCGGGGAATAGTAGATGACTTCTGACACACAGGCGTATGTAAACTGGTTTCGCCACAGCACACCTTATATCAATGCCCATCGTGGTAAGACCTTTGTAATCGCCTTTCCCGGCGAAGCCGTCGCGCACACGAACTTTCTGCATTTTATTCAGGATATTGTGCTGTTGCACAGCCTCGGAATCCGTATCGTGCTGGTACATGGGGCCCGCCCCCAAATAGATCAACGCCTGGAAGAAAGCGGCCTGCCAATCCGTATTGAATACCACCGCCGGGTCACCGACCTGGCGGCCATGCCTGCCGCTTTGGAAGCCATCGGCCGCACCAGTATTCAGATCCAATGTCATCTGGCCCAGGGTATGGCTGCTGCCCATATCCACCCTGGCAAGCAACTGGTCGCGACAGGCAACTATGTTGCAGCCAAACCTTATGGGGTACGCAACGGCGTGGATTATCAGCTCAGCGGTGAAGTACGAAAAATTAACCACACCGCCATTCATCAGCAACTGGACGACGGTGATCTGGTGTTACTTTCTCCGATCGGGTTTTCGCCTACCGGAGAGGTTTTCAATCTGCTGTGGGAAGAAGTGGCCGCTGCAACCGCCATCGCACTAAAAGCCGACAAGATTCTCTATTTGAGCGAACAGGAGGGCATTCTAAGCACCGATGGTGAACTCATACGTGAACTTACTGTTCCCCAGGCCAGTGAACTGATTAACGACTTTGAACAACCGCACTACAGTCTGATCAGCGCCCGAGATACAGTAACCGCCGGCATTAACCGAGCCCATATTATCAGCTATGAAGAGGACGGTGCGCTACTGCAAGAACTGTTTACCGTGGATGGCAAGGGCACGATGCTGGCGCGGGAGAATTATGAAAAGGTTCGTGCCGCAACCATCGACGATGTCGCCAGCGTACTGGAACTGATTGAACCAATAGAGCAACAAGGCATTCTGGTACGCCGGTCCCGAGAACTTCTGGAGACCGAGATAGAACACTTCACTCTAATCGAGCGGGACGGCAAGGTCATCGCCTGCGCCGCCCTGTATCCCTTTCCGGATGAACAGGCCGGCGAACTGGCCTGTGTGGTTGTCCACCCCGAATACCGACACGGTGATCGCGGCGACACGCTACTAAAAACCATTGAACAAAGGGCCTTGACTCGCGGTCTTAACTCACTGTTTGTGCTCACAACCCGCACGGCCCACTGGTTTGTAGAGCGTGGGTTTGCAGCAGCAACGGTAGCCGAGCTGCCACAGCACAGGCAATCGCTGTACAATTTCCAACGTAATTCAAAGGTATTTTTGAAACATCTGGCTGCAAAGAAAACACCTGTCCGCTAACAGGCATCTATAATAAAGAACGTAATCATGCTCAAACTTAAAATCGCAGCCGGATGCAATTGGGGGAATTCCAAACAGGACTATGACGCTGACAAGACTGTTGAAGCCATTACTTACACAAATGGCCACCAGCCCCAAAATGAGGAACCTACGTCGAGGCTGGTTCGAACTTAAGCGCCGGATCATCCCCACCCTCAACACCGTGGTATTTTATCACCGGGTGGATGACCCCTATTCGTTTCTGTTGCTACAGGCGCTGCCCCGCTTCCTAGAGGACTTTAAGGTCAAGCTGAGCATCCGCATTATCCTGGATCTGCCGGAAGACGCTAATCCACACCCGGAACTGCACGCGATCTACGCCCTGAAAGACGCCGAGCGCTTGGCCAGATTCCACGAGCTGATGTTCCCTGAAGCATCGGAACAGCCGGACTATGAAGACGCACTGATCGCCTCGGCCATATTACTAAAGCATCAGAAGCGGCCCAAACTGCTGCACTTGGTTACCGAAGTGACCGGCGCACTTTGGGGTGCCAGCACCACAACATTCCAAAGTGCAACCAAGCGTTACGGGGCGATGAAAGAATCCGAAGCCCGCTCCCTACTTGAACAAAATACAGCCGAGCTGGTCGCCAGAGGCCACTATCAATCCGGCACACTCTATTACGGGGGCGAGTGGTACCCAGGACTAGACCGGCTGGGGCACCTGGCAGCCCGCCTGGACAAGCCTGGAATTCGACGTCAAACGGGCGATATCGCCGATTATCAAAGACAATACCGTCATGTCCTGCAAAGTTATAACACCTTGCGCCCGCGCCCGAAACAAGTAAAAACCCTGGATTTTTACTTCTCATTCCGCAGCCCTTATTCTTATCTGGCGGCAGACAGAGTGTTCAAACTGGCGGAGCTATACAAGATACCCGTGCTATCCAAGCCGATTATGCCCATGGTCACCCGCGGTATTCCCCTGCCTAAAGCCAAACGCAACTACATGGTTGCCGACGCCAAACGCGAAGCAGAGAAAAACCACATGCCTTTCGGCAAAATCTGTGACCCCCTCGGAGACGGTATTGATAACGCCATGGCATTGTTTCACTTCGCGCAGCAGCATAGCCTGGAACAGGAGTTCATCGTGTCGGTGCTGAGCGGTATCTGGTCCGAGGGGTTGGACATCAATAACATGACCCATCTTAGAAAAATGGTAGAGCGGGTCGAGTTGGATTGGGAGCAAGCCTCTGCTGTGCTGGAAAGCACTGACTGGCACAAACCCGCTGAAAGACACCAGGAAGAAATAACCCGCATTGGCCTGTGGGGTGTACCGGCATTCAAATACGGCAACCTGGTGTTATGGGGGCAGGACCGGCTTTGGGCATTGGAGCAGGAAGTCTTAGCCGGCACCAAAAACGGAAACTAAGGGGAAGCAGCATTGAAAATCAGCACATCAACCAGACTCTCAACGTCATCCTGGCGCTGGTGGAGCCTGGGCATTCTGGTAATCGGGATCATTCAGCCTCTTTTTGTCATGTCCCTTTCGGCCGCGCCCTCCGAACAAATCAAAGTGAATCCGGATTCGTTGAAACAGGCTGAAAAACTCATCACCGCCTCCGGCATCGAAGTGCAAATCAACCAGATCCCCGCCGCATTGATACAGGCAGGCCGCCAACAGGCAGGCCCCGCCGCGAGTTTTATTCAACCATTAATGCAGTCCATGCAGAACGTCTTTGTACCCGACGAGATGATCGACACGCTGTCAAATGAACTGGTGACCCGACTGGATGTGCCCACCATGCTGGACGCACTCAAGTGGTATCAAAGTGAAAATGGTCAGACCATCGTTAATGCACACAAAGCCATGTTAAAACCCGACATGATGGAAAAGGTCGCCAAAGCGATGACCAACCCGACTCCGGATATCAGCGATCAGCGCCAATCATTGCTTGAGGCCATCGCCAGCTCGACCCAGTCGACGGACATCGCCCTCGAAACCATGGTCAATATCCAGGCCGCGTTTATGACCGCACTATCTAATATGATATCTCCGGACAATGCTCAGAGTTTCGATCAGCTGCGCGACGCGTTCGGAAACAGCAAGCAAAAAATGCGTGGCCAGTTTGCCGAGCAGCTTTTACTACAGCAGGCGGTGCTGCTTGAGCCCTTACCAGACTCAACCTTGCAGGAGTTTCTCCAATTCGCGGACAGCGGGTCAGGCAAGAAATTTTTTAGTGCGCTTAATGGGGCATTAGATGAGACGTTACAGATCTATGCGCGACGGTTGCCGCTCGCCGTAAAAGGCGGCGTGAGCAAGTAAGGGGACCACTCTAAAGCTACCCGCTCGGTGTCGTAACGCCGACTACCCCATCGGTTTTATGTTCTCAGTCTAGTAGGAAAAATTTGTGATTGACCAAATTGAAAAATGGATTTTTCAGGTGAATTCGAACCATAGACAAGAACGACAAAGTTGTTCTGTCTTGCACGATTGTTTCAACGGTTTTTACTCACCCCAACTTCTTGATAGTGCATATTTTGTCGTTACTGATGACATCCCGAAACCCGACTTCCCGCAGCTTAGGGACCTTGGTCTGGGTGACTTTATCGATATGAAAGTCCGCGGTGTAACCTATCATGACACCTACTATGTGGCGAAACATGCGGCGGAAGATGTGGACCTGCACTTTCACGAATTGGTGCACGTGCTTCAATGGAAAGAACTGGGTATTCAGGGGTTCATTACACGCTACACCCAAGAAATACTAAGTTTTGGTTACGATAACGCACCATTGGAAAACATGGCCTACTCACTGCAAGAAAGATTCGGTAAAAACAAACAACACTTCAATGTAGAACAGTTCGTCCGCGACAATATATAGCTATCGCTTTTTTTCACTTATTAGTCGGAAAGGATTGCTGCCGTGTATTTACAATCATCAAAAGCAGCTTCACGTACTGATTCATTTTTAAAGTCCTGGCCGTGAAATACAGAGGCACTTGATAATGTACATCGGCGAAATATCAAAAAAAACCGGCTTGTCTATTAAGGCTATCCGGTTTTATGAAGAGAGAGGGCTGATCCGTCGACCGGAAAGGCTGGGGCGCTACCGGGTCTATCAAGAGACCGATATAGAGGCCTTAAAACTCATCAAAGAAGCCAAAGAAATTGGTATCACCCTGTCTCAACTGAAAGCGCTCATCGCTCACCATGACGGTCAACTGGACTGGGCAAACATTAAATTGTTTCTAGCGCAGATTAGAGTTCAGCTCGTAAATCAAATTACCGATATTGAGAAAAAAATAGACCATCTCGATAGGTGTTACGCTCAGATAGACTGCCAGCCAAATGCTTGACTCTCCCTTATCGGGGAGACTTTATACTGCATCTCCTACTTGCAAACGGGAGAATGTGATGAGCAAACGTATTTTGGTGTTAGCAGCCAATCCAAAAAAAGACAGCTATACAAACTACTTAGCCGCGAAGTATACAAGCGCTGCCCAACAACAAAACCAAGCTCGATTGATACAAATATCAGACCTGGAGTTTGACCTGAATCTCGCAGGCGGATTTACGGAATCTCACGCTCTGGAAGACGCGCTACAATCTTTTCAGGCGGACATTGAGTGGTGTGAACACTTGGCAATTTTCACCCCCGTCTGGTGGGGTTCGTTGCCCGCAAAATTAAAAGGTCTGATAGATCGGGCATTCCTGCCCGGTTTTGCATTTCAATATGAAAAAGGCAACCCCATACCCAGAAAATTATTGAAAGGGAAAACCGCTAGAATTGTGATGATGATGGATACGCCACCTTGGTATTACTTTCTGATTCAAGGTGCTCCAGCCACCAGACAGTTGAAAACAACCACGCTCAAATTCGTTGGTTTCCGTTCAGTAAAAAGTAAAATGATAGGCCCCATCATAAACTCTACCGCCCGGTCGAGGTCAAAATGGGCTGACGAAGTGTCAAAGCTAGGCTACGGCGGTAATTGAGACCGGAAGCCCTGTTCCCGTTCGAAATGCCGTCACGCGGCTCTCGCCACCGACGAACAAAATAGCTCAGCGATATTCCGAAAGATGCGCGTAAATTGATGAATTTATGAAACATTCCTAAAATAAGCACTATAATTAGTACACTTAAAAGCAAGACAGCGACCTAATGAACATTCTTATTGTTGAGGACAGCGCAACCCTCCGAGCCCACATGAGTAAGCTGGTGACCGAACTAAACCACAGACCGCTTTTTGCTAAGTCTGGTGTAGAAGCGCTCCAGCTAATCGGCAGCTGTGACTTCGACCTGGTCATCATGGATGTTGAAATGCCCGGGCTCGATGGTTTCGAAACCACCAGCCTTATGCGTGAAGCATTGGGCGATCGCTGGGTCCCTATTATTTATTCCACAAGCCATAACAGCGACGACAAAGTGCTGGCTGGCATTGAGGCCGGTGGCGACGACTACCTGGTTAAGCCCGTGAGTCACAACCTCCTCAAAGCGAAGTTAACGTCGATGCAGCGCATTGCCGAGATGCATCAGCAGCTAAGACGACTCAACGACGAACTTTCAGAACGCAGCCAGCTTGATGGACTAACCCATTTGCTTAATCGCAGAACGTTCACCGAAAAAGCGGAGCAGTGCCTACACGACACCCGACGTTTCGGAAAAGGCTGCGCAATGCTGCTGATTGATGTTGATTTTTTCAAACAATATAACGATCACTACGGCCACCAACAAGGTGACGAATGCCTGAGAACCCTCGCCCTTGCGCTAAGCAACAATGTTAATAGGGATTGCGATCTGGTGGGCCGGTACGGTGGTGAGGAATTTATTATATTGCTGCCGGACACTGACCTGAAAGGTGCTACCGACATCGCCGAAGGAATTTTGAAAGCCGTTGACAACCTCAATATTCCCCACAAGTTGTCTTCTGTGGCGGACCACATCACGCTCAGCATCGGCGTTGATGAAGCCTCGAAAGACGACCGCTATTCTTTAGAAGCGCTTATTTCGGTTGCCGATAAAAACCTATACCTGGCTAAGAATAATGGCCGACACCAGGTCAATAGCAGCAACCAGGCACACAAGACATTACTGATTGTAGATCCAAGCGAAGTTAAACTGGCAGCACTGACCCAACACCTCAAACTGCTGGGCAACATCATCACCGCCGACTCTGCAAACGAGTGCCTTGAAATGGCCAAGGATATAAAACCTGACCTTATCATCGCCGGCAGTCAAAAAGCCTCTGCTGACCTTTTCGCAGACCTGGATCATCAGATAGCGAACCATGTACGCACCGCGTGCATTCCAATCTTCTATATTGACGAAATGTCAGAAGACACCATTCAAAAAATACGCAAGCTACTGCAATAGCATTCGATCGGTATCCTGAACCGACTAGGTGTTTATTGATCGGTGCACTGGAGCACAGAAGTGAATTAGCCTCGGTAGGGCTACATTATCAGGTCACCCGCGTTATTGATCACTTTTCCAACCAATGCTAAAAAGCCTTTTCGCCGACCTTGCGCTAAGCGACCTCAATACGGTTTTCTACGTTAATCTAATATAGGATCGAGACACTAGTTACTGCATTTGGAACCAACTGCGCCTTTCTCGGGCATGCCGGGACAAAAAACAGTCAAACCTTTCAAGCTTAACAACTTAATAAAAAGATGACATATGAGTTGTTATATAACAGGCGATTATATTCATTACCGGGAAGAGAATATGAACGCATTGGGGATGTGGACCCAAACTCAACCTATGATGCCGCTGGAGGGATGGCGGGTATGGTGTAACTACGTTGTCAATCTGGCTTTTATTGCAGGCCTACGATTACGTTCAGGTTATTCGGGGGGGGGGGGTTCCAAAGCC
>Ga0207904_1000233_pt1 | contig 24598 bp, 28 predicted proteins | sample MalvirmetaMSP118_FD_184232 | JGI IMG/M metagenome (GOLD analysis project Ga0207904, IMG submission 184232) | Marine viral communities from the Deep Pacific Ocean - MSP-118 (SPAdes) | ecosystem: Environmental > Aquatic > Marine > Oceanic | place: Pacific Ocean | collected 2011-05-30 | reverse complement strand
CATGTACATTGTAAATGCGAGCACCGGTGCGTTAATCTGGTCTGCCAGCAATCAGGCATCTTACGACCTGAATCTGACTGATATGCAATACAGCATACCCTCCACCGTTCGCGCCATCGACGTTGATGCAGACGGCGTTACAGACCAATTCTATGTAGGTGATATGGGAGGCCAGCTCTGGCGCTTCGATGTTCATAATGGCAGTGCCGTCGCCAACTTGGTAACCGCAGGTGTGATTGCCGATCTGGGCGGCGCCACGGCGGCTAATACCCGACGCTTCTACCATGAACCCGATATCTCTGTACTCGTTAAAGATAACCAGAGAAAACTAGCAATCGCGATAGGCTCCGGTTTTCAGGCGCACCCGCTCAACGTTGCGACGGAAGATCGATTTTATCTTGTCCTGCAAAACTCACTGACCTCGGCGCCCGCGGATACGGACAGTGATGGCCATCCTGATTACGTTAAACTCACCCATAGCGATCTTTTCGATACCACAAACAATATAATTGAAAACGGTACCGATACACAGCAAGAAGACAGCGCCGAAAGCTTGAGTGCTGCACAAGGTTGGTTTATCGATTTATTCGGTGAATATAAGAACACAACCGGCCCGGGTGAAAAAACACTGGCTCGGGCATTAACACTCAACGGTGTACTGTACTTCACAACCTATCAACCGGATGTTATAGCCAGTGCCAGCTGTACAGCAACGGACACCGCTGTACGCAAGCTCTATAGCATTAATCTGATCGATGCTACACCCACCGTGGTTGGAACAGATACCGCCGACCGTTGGGGTTCTTCAACCCTAATGGGGAGCGGGATCCCTTCAGCTCCGGTTCACGTGCGAATCACTGATGATGATGGCACCAGTGACCTGGTCGGTGTCGGTACCGAGTTCACCAAAGCCAGCAGTGGCGATATTGTTACCAAAACATTCTGGTACAGCTTTTAGGAGGCATGATGCAAGGTTCATTACTTAAAAAGGGAAAGGGATTTACACTGATTGAACTGATGATTGTGGTGGCCATCGTAGCGATTCTCGCTGCGGTGGGCTACCCCGCATACGATAGCTCAGTGAAGAAAACCCGCCGTACAGATGCTAAAGGCGCGTTGATGGGGTTAGCTCAGGCTATGGAGCGATACCACACTGCCAATAACACTTACGTTGGCGCCACCGTCGGCGCTACCGGTGTTTATCCGGCAGAAGCCCCCATAGACGGGTCAAAAAAGTTTTATGACCTGAAAATCACAGCTTTGGACGCCACCAGTTACACATTGCAGGCGCAACCCAAAAACGGACAAGATGCCGATGGCACCCTGGAATTGAAAAACACCGGTGCCAAAAAATGGAACGGTAACGCCGGTTGGGACTAGTTTTTGTTACTTCTTAGCGCAAGGCTTTGGGCATGGAGAACACAATGTTCTCCTCTCGCCCGCTGAGTTCCGCAGGGATGTTCCCACCCCACTCTCTTAACTGGTTCACCACCCGCAAAACCAATTCTTCCGGTGCGCTGGCTCCAGCAGTAACACCGATGGTTTTCACATTGTCTAACCATTCTTTTTGCAACTGGCCCGGTTCATCAACAAGGTACGCCCGCGCACCACAGCGTTCTGCCAGTTCACGTAAACGATTCGAATTAGAACTATTGGGTGACCCCACCACAAATACAATTTCAGTTTCCAGTGCCAACGTTTTCACTGCATCCTGACGGTTCTGCGTGGCGTAACATATATCATCCTTGCGGGGCCCTTCGATTTTGGGAAAGTGAATTCGCAAAGCGTCGATAATGGCAGAAGTGTCGTCCACGGAGAGTGTAGTCTGAGTTACATACGCGAGCTTGTCCGGATTATGGACTTTGAGCTTTGCTACATCCGCGACCGTTTCCACCAAATAAATTCCACCACCATACGAGTGATCATACTGACCCATAGTGCCCTCCACTTCGGGATGCCCCTCGTGGCCAATCAGCACACACTCCATACCGTCGCGGGAGTATTTCATAACTTCCATATGCACCTTGGTAACCAGCGGACAGGTCGCATCGAACACTTTGAGCCCACGGCCTTCCGCTTCGTTTTGCACTTGCTTGGAAACACCGTGGGCACTAAAGATCACAATGGCATCATCCGGTACTTCCTGCAGTTCGTCCACAAACACGGCACCGCGATCCCGCAAGCCATCCACAACAAACTTGTTATGCACCACTTCGTGGCGTACGTAGATCGGTGCTCCAAACACATCCAGCGCCCGGTTTACGATGGCAATCGCCCGGTCTACACCAGCACAAAATCCACGGGGGTTTGCCATTTTGATTTCCATATGTGCCTCGACTAAGTTTTGAATGGTTCGGTTGATTCGCTACTGTAATTGAACCGCTTGAGACTGCGCGTCCACCACATTAATGATTTCGACCTGGAAGGTAATATCTTTACCTGCGAGCGGATGGTTAAAATCCACAACCACCTGATCGTCGTCTGCTGCCTTGATGACACCAGGCAGCTCTGCTTTGCTTTTATCTGCAAACGACACCACCAAACCAGGCTGCAAATCCATATCACGGGAAAATAACCCGCGGCGCATTGTCTGAATATTTTCAGGATTATAGGGCCCAAATGCATTTTCTGCTTCCAGCACAACCGATCGCTTGTCACCGGCTTTAAGGCCGAATATCGATTGTTCGAATCCGGGCAACAAATTACCATCACCGACGGTAAAGGTAGCGGGGTTGCCGGATTTGGTGGTATCCACCACCGCGCCGTCCATCAATAAAACTGAAAAATGTAACGTCACCCGTTTGTCCGGGCCGATTCGGATAAATTCGCTCAAGGCTAACGCTTCCCGGGGTGAATGAACATATCTAGAATCATCAAACCCGCTCCTACGGTAATCGCGCTGTCCGCTACGTTAAACGCGGGAAAGTGATAGTCCTGCCAATAAAAATCAAGAAAATCGACAACATAGCCCAGAGTAACGCGGTCGTATAAATTACCCAGCGCTCCGCCCAGAATCAAGGCCAGCGCAACGGCAATCAGCCTGTCGGTTTTAGGCAGCTTGCGTAACCACATAATCAATACAACACTGACTACGGCGGCAATAGCCGTAAAGAACCAACGCTGCCAGCCACCCGCACCGGCCAGAAAGCTGAAGGCCGCGCCTTCGTTATGAGCCAGGGTCAAATTGAAAAATGGCAATACCGCCAAACGCTCGTACTTCTCAAACACAGCCACTACCCACAATTTGGTGGCCTGATCCAGAATCACCACCGCCGTCGATAGCCACAACCACGACAACATACCGAGGGGCTGATTCTCTGCGGGTGCTTTGTTATCCGCGGTTTCTGTCATAGTTTTCACTTAATTAATTCCTGTACCTTGAATATCCGGCTCACTAACAAAAGTGTCGATCTTCACCATCACCTTCCACATTGTCGACACAACGCAAACACAGTTCGGGATGGTTCTGATCAGACCCGACATCGGGCCGAAGATGCCAACACCGTACACACTTCGGATGTTGGCTTTTTTGCACTTCCACTTTCAAACCATCCAGCTCAGCAATTTCACCACCGTCACTCCAGCGATGTACACGAACTGCACTGGTGATCATAGCAAAACGCAACTCGTTACCCAGCCGATCCAGATCCGCTTTCAATTCACCGCTGCAATGGATGTCCACTTCTGCTTCCAGACTACTGCCGACGACGCCGTTTTTGCGCCCGTCCTCTAATTGCTTGTTCACTGCAGTTTTTACACCCTGAATGCTCTGCCAGAAATCCGCACTCATGGACTCGCTGGGAGGCAAGGTAAATAATCCGTCGTACCAGGTTTCAAGTGCCACCGAGGCACTACGCTGACCCGGAATAAATCCCCACAACTCATCGGCAGTGAAACTCAAAATAGGGGAGATCCAGCGTACCAGTGCTTCGGCAATATGATACAACGCAGTTTGCGCCGAACGCCTTGCCACACTGTCCTGCTTGCAGGTGTATTGCCGATCCTTAATCACGTCCAGATAAAAACCGCCCAAATCCACTACACAATAGTTATGCAACTTCTGATAGATCACATGAAACTGAAATTCATCGTAATGACGCATGATTTCTTGCTGCAAAACTGCCGCACGATGAACAGCCCAGCGATCCAATGCAAGCATGTCATCCTGGGCAACCAAATTCGTTTGCGGATCGAACTCATTCAGGTTGGACAACAAAAAACGGGCGGTATTACGGATACGGCGATAGGAGTCAGCCGTCCGTTTCAGAATTTCGTCGGAAACCGTCATCTCGCCGCGATAATCGGTAGCCGAAACCCACAAGCGAATAATATCGGCCCCTAGATTTTTGACCACGGTTTGGGGTGAAATAACATTGCCCAGGGATTTTGACATCTTCTTGCCCTGAGCATCCACGGTGAAGCCGTGAGTTAACACCGTTTTATAGGGCGCTTCTCCGCGAATCGCAACACTGGTTTTCAGAGAGGACTGAAACCAACCACGATGCTGGTCAGAACCTTCTAGATACAGATCCGCAGGGACGCGCAGATTATCCCGTTGCTCCAGCACTGAAAAATGGGTGACACCGGAATCGAACCACACATCCAATGTATCGGTTACCTTTTCGTAACACTCAGCATCCGCGCCCAGTAATTCCGCAGCATCCAATTTGAACCAGGCTTCGATTCCGTCCTGTTCTACCTTTTTTGCAACCGCTTCAATTAATTCTGCGCTATCAGGATGCAGCTCAGACGTTTCTTTATGCACAAACAGCGCAATAGGCACTCCCCAGGTTCGTTGCCGGGAAACACACCAGTCCGGACTTTGCTCCAGCATACCTTCAATGCGGGCTTTCCCCCACTCGGGTAACCACTCCACCTGATGGGCCGCTTTCTTACAGGCTTCCAGCAAGCCCTTCTGCTGCATGCTGATAAACCACTGCGGCGTGGCGCGATAGATCAATGGCGTTTTCGTGCGCCAACAATGGGGATAGCTGTGAACCATTTTTGCCTGCTTCAGCAGAGCCCCGTTTTGCTCCAGCAAATCCAGAATTCTGGGTTCGACTTTATAAACGTGCTGCCCTGCAACCAGCGGCGTAGATTCCACATAGCTGCCATCCGCAGCGACATAGTTCAGAGTGTTAATGCCGTACTTCAAACCCACGTTAAAATCGTCCAGACCGTGATCCGGCGCAATGTGCACAGCGCCTGTACCTGCATCAGTAGTTACATGATCACCCATGACAACCGGAACAACCCGGTCGATAAAAGGATGACGCAACAGTGTATTTTCCAGGTTGATCCCGGTGGTGGTTTCAAGCACGACGAAAGATTCCACGCCGTATCGCTTACAAACCGTTTCTACCAGATCCGAGGCCAGCAAAATAATCTCGTTCCCGTTCCCCGCATCCAGCTCTACCAGGCTGTATTCCAAATCCCGACTTAATGCGACAGCCTGATTGGCAGGCAAAGTCCAGGGCGTGGTAGTCCAGATAACCACAGACAATGGCAGACTGATGGACGCCAAACCGAACTGCTTCGCAAAGGCCTCGCGGTCCACCGGGTGAAATCGTACGTCGACCTGAGTAGAGGTTTTATCCTGGTATTCCACTTCCGCTTCTGCCAGAGCAGAGCCACCCACGACACTCCAATACACAGGCTTGAAGCCTTTTACCAGATGACCATTCTCAGCGATCCGCCCCAACGCCCGAATAGTATCCGCTTCCGTTTTAAAATCCATGGTCAGATAGGGGTTGTGCCAATCACCCAATATTCCCAGCCGCATAAAATCCTCGCGTTGGCCATTCACCTGCTTGGTCGCATATTCACGGCATTTTTTGCGAAAGACGTCGTAGGGCACTTTTACGCCAGCCTTACCGATTTTCTTTTCCACGTTATGCTCGATAGGAAGACCATGACAATCCCATCCGGGGACATAGGGAGCATCAAACCCACTCAGCCTTTTAGCGCGGATAATTGTGTCTTTCAGAATTTTATTCACCGAATGACCGATATGAATATCGCCGTTCGCATAGGGAGGGCCATCGTGCAGAATAAATTGCGGACGCCCGGCTGTGGCATTCTGTACGGCTTGGTACAGGTCCAGCTTAGCCCAACGCTTAAGCAATTGCGGTTCCCGTTGCGCCAAGTTCGCCTTCATCGGGAACTGGGTATTGGGGAGATTCAATGTGGATTTGTAATCGGCCATGAAATTCAACTGCCCTTTAAAATATGTCCTGGTTCTGATCTATTGTTAATTGCGCTTAAAATAGCGTGTTGCGGTTTCAATATCTTGCTGTATGGCGACTTTCAGGGCTTCCAGCCCATCAAATTTAATTTCTTCCCGTATTTTATGGCGGAACATAACCCGCAGGTGGCGGCCATAAAGATCCCCCTTGAAATTAAGCAAGTGCACCTCCAAGCGCACTTTTTCGCCACCGACAGTAGGCCGCGTCCCCAGATTGGCAACTCCGTTGGCAACGCCATTTTTTACACCGGGAAGCGCAGGATCCAGACCACGCACCTGCACGGCAAAAACGCCACTGACCGGCGTACGCACCCGTTTCGGTAGAAAGTTAGCCGTCGGCACACCGATAGTCCGTCCCAGCTTCTCGCCATGTATAACGCGTCCCGACATAAAAAACGGCTGGCACAGCATAACCGCTGCGGAATCGAAATCACTCTGCTCCAGGCATTCCCGCACTCGGGTACTGCTCACTCTGTCGCCGTGCCATTCAAAGGTGTGCGTGTTCTCTACGGTAAACCCGTGCTCTTCGCCCTTACTTTGTAAGAAACGGAAATCACCGGTACGATCATTTCCGAAACGAAAGTCGTCGCCAACCACGAGATGTTTTATACCCAGCCCGGCCACCAGAATATCGTCACAAAATTGTCGAGCACTCTGATTACAAAATCGATGATCGAAACGAACGCACAGCACTTTATCCACACCCAATTCAGCAATCACTTCGCATTTCTCACGAAAAGTCATCAATCGGGCCGGTGCTTCCTGCGGTGCAAAAAACTCGCGCGGCTGTGGTTCAAATACCATGACCACTGAGGGCAAGTCTAATACCTTAGCCTTTTCAGTTACTTGGCGAATTATGGCGCGATGCCCAAGGTGCACACCGTCAAAATTGCCAATAGTAGCCACACACCCTTGGTGACGGGGCCGTAAATTGTGAACGCCGCGGATCAGCTCCATGTTTCTGTCATCTTGCCAAAAGGCCCAGCATTATAGCGGAGTTAAGGGACGGATATAACCTAATCAATACCTGGCTTTGTGAGCAAATCACGAGGACGCATCCCTAGTATTAACAAGGTACCTACATAAGATAGCAGCCCCAACACAACCACTTGTGCCAGCTGCCAGACCCGCTCTTCCCAGCCCCAGCTTAACCACTCGGAAACGTCCCGGTCCATCCATAATATAAGCGCAATCATTAAACCGGCTGCCGCAGCCAATCTTAACAGATATATTGCCCACCCCGCCTGAGGCTGATAGACGCCTTCTTTGCGCAGCCCAAGGTAGAGCAGCGCGGCATTTAGCGCTGCAGACAAGCTGGTCGCCAGCGCCAGTCCAACGTGCGCCAAAGGAATAATTAAGGCTAAATTAAGCACCATATTTACCACCAGCGCTTTAATACCGACTGACACCGGGGTTTTAGTGTCCTGTCGGGCAAAGTAGCCCGGAGCCAGCACTTTGATGACCATAAATGCCAGCAAGCCCAGGCTGTACGCCTGCAAGCTCATACTGGCTTTATCTACATCCGATGGGGCAAACTCCCCATATTGGAACAGCGTAATCAGCATCGGCTTAGCTAACAACACCAGCGCCAGGCTGGCCGGCAGGCCAATCAACAACACCATGCGAACCGCCCAATCCAATGTCCCCGAGAAAGACTCGGACGATTTAGTAGAGTGCTTACGGGAAAGGCTTGGCAGAATCACAGTCGCAATGGCAATACCAAACACGCCAAGGGGCAGCTCCATCAGCCGGTCAGAATAATACAGCCAGGAAATGCTCCCATTTTCCAAAAAGGACGCCAACACCGTATCCAGTAACAGGTTAATCTGGGCTACGGAAACACCGAACAGCGCAGGGACCATAAGCGCTAGAATTCGCTTGACCCCGGGGTCGCTCCAACCCCAGCTTGGCCGCACCAACAAATTCACTTGCTTAATAAAGGGCATCTGGAATACCAACTGAATCACCCCGGATGCCAGCACCCCCCAGGCCAACGACAGGATAGGTGGATCCATTAGCGGTGATATAAAAATCGCAAAGCTAATCAACACTATGTTTAAGATCACCGGGGTAAAAGCAGGAATAGCAAACTTACCGTAACTATTGAGGATGCTGCCCAGAAAGGCGGTAAGGGAAATCAGCAATAAATAAGGGAAGGTGAGCCGGAGCATATCCGCCGCCAAATCAAACTTCCCCTGGGTGTCGTGAAAGCCCGGTGCAAACAAATAGGTCACCGCTGGAGCAAACACAACGCAAAAAATCGTTCCGGCAATCAGCACTCCCCCTAACGTTCCCGAGGTGTAGCTAATCAGCAAGCGAACTTCTGCCAGATCCCGCTGCGCACGGTATTCTGACAAAACTGGAACGAAGGCTTGGGAAAAGGCACCTTCAGCGAATAGACGCCGAAAAAAATTAGGGATCTTGAAGGCAACGAAGAAGGCATCGGCTCCGGCTCCGGCACCAAACATATTTGCCACCACAACATCCCGAACCAGCCCTAGCACCCGGGACATCAGCGTAAAAACACTGACAATACCGGTGGAACGGAGTAACCCCTTCTGTTTCTGCCCTGTTATTTCCTGTTTCATGCACTGATGACCCTAAACAATGAAGGCCGCTATTATACGTATTGTCTGAATATTCCCTATCCCCAACCAGTAAATAGTATTCAGGCCTTGACAGTGGGGGCCTATGCATGAATAATCTTGCGTCCTCGAAATCAAGTTGTTTCAAGCCAACGTGCTTTTCGATCGCACCAATTAAATTCAGTCGGACGGGTTGTAACTTACCCGTCTGATCAACCTACGTTTAGATTATACGTTTCAAAAGGAGCTAGACCTTGGCTAACATCAAATCAGCTAAGAAACGTGCACGCCAGTCTGAAAAGCGTCGCAGACACAATGCCGGTCTGCGCTCCATGGTTCGCACACAGATCAAAAAAGTGATTAACGAGATTGCTACCGGCAACCAGGAAAACGCCCAGAAAGCGTACCTTGCAGCAGTGCCCGTTATCGACCGCATGGTAACTAAAGGCATTATCCACAAGAACAAAGCCGCTCGCCATAAGAGCCGTTTAAACGCCCAGATTAAAGGTCTGGCCGCTTAATTAGCGATATGTTCTTGGCTTCCTTTGCTGAAGCAACAAAAAAACCGGCTGTTGCCGGTTTTTTTGTTGGGGCCCACAAGCTTAACATGAACTACAAAACCACCATATTATCCCGATGTATCAACTCTTTCTCGTCTACGTAACCCAAGATCGCAGCAATATTCTCGCTGCCTAGCCCCATAATCTGACGCGCCTCTTCAGCACTGTAGTTCACCAGACCACAAGCAACCCGCTGGTTATCCGGATCTACGCAGGCCACCATTTCACCACGATAGAAATTCCCCTTCACTTCCCGCACACCAACGGGCAGCAGACTCACACCTTTTTCCCTGAGCGCTTTGGTCGCGCCCGCATCCAACGTCAACACACCCCGCATTTGCAGGTGGCCGGCCAACCACTGTTTCCGAGCAGCCATTGGCGTGTCATCAGCGAGCAGCAAAGTCCCGACCTCATCAGCCTCCTGAATTCGCTCAAGTACCGCCGGAAGACGCCCGCCGGCTATAACCGTGGCCGCCCCGGAGCGCGCCGCCAATTGAGCCGCCCTGAGCTTGGTTGCCATACCGCCCCGCCCCAGCACACCCGCCCCGCCACCAGCCATTGAATGCAATGCTGAATCAGACGCTTTAGCGCAGGATATTAGCTTAGCCGAAGAATTCTGGCGGGGGTCAGCATCAAACATGCCTTCCTGATCAGTGAGGATCACCAACAACTCGGCCTCTACCAGATTTGCAGTCAACGCCCCCAATGTGTCGTTGTCACCAAAGCGAATCTCATCCGTAACAACCGTGTCATTTTCATTTACTACGGGCACCACATCATGCCCAATCAGGGCCAACAGGGTATTACGCGCATTTAGGTAACGTTTGCGATCGGACAAATCTTCGTGAGTAACCAAAACCTGGGCAGTGTGAACACCATGCCGCTGGAACGACTGCTCCCAGGCCTGAACCAAACCCATCTGGCCAACCGCCGCCGCTGCTTGCAAGTCATGCATCGCCTTCGGCCTTTGCTTCCAACCCAGCCGAGCCATACCTTCAGCCACGGACCCGGAGGAGACCAACACCAGCTCCACCCCCCGCTGACGGAGGCTGTGCATTTGCGCGACCCAGCCAGCTATCGCCTCACGATCCAGACCGCGCCCGTCATCGGTTAACAGGGCACTACCGATTTTCACTACCCAGCGTTTAGATAAGGCGACTTTTGAGCGCGCCATCTGACGATCGGATGCATTCATAAGTGACATATTCAAAATAAGATTAAATTAATGCGGAGCGTAAACCACTTCCACCTCGTGGTCATCATCATCGTCATCACTGCGGTTTTTAGCTTCTTTACGCAGACGGCGACGCTCTTCACGCTGCTCCTGAATTTTGTGCCGCGCCTCTTCCTCCAAGCGCTGCCGGGCCTCTCGCTCCTGCTCCGCGAATTCCTCATCCGCCGCCATACGCTCATCCAACTCTTCCAGGTGATTCATTATGGCAAAAACCAAATCCTGCGTACCGGCACCATTGGCCGCCGACACCCGATAAACTGCCCCCTCCCAACCCAGATCATCGATAATTTGCTGGCAACGGACGTCCGCTTCTTCATCCGGCAGCAAATCCAGTTTATTTAATACCAGCCACCGCTCTCGCTGCGCCAGCGTGGGGCTGAATAGTTGCAACTCACCTGCAATCGCCTCAGCGGACTCGACCGGGCTGGACTGATCCCAGGGCGCAATATCGACCACATGCAACAGGATACGACACCGCGCCAAATGCTTGAGAAAACGAATTCCCAGGCCCGCGCCCTCTGCTGCACCCTCAATCAGACCGGGAATGTCCGCCATTACAAAACTACGCAAACGGTCTACTTTTACCACACCCAGATTGGGCACCAACGTAGTAAAGGGATAATCAGCCACTTTGGGCTTGGCAGCGGACACGGCACGAATCAAGGTGGACTTGCCCGCATTCGGCATCCCCAGCAAGCCGATATCGGCCAGGACTTTCAGTTCGAAACGTAAATTGCGCTTCTCGCCTTCCGTTCCGGGGGTCGTGCGCCTGGGAGCACGGTTAGTGCTTGATTTAAAACAGGTATTCCCCAAACCACCACGACCGCCTCGGGCCACCAGGAATTGATCGCCGTGCTTCAACAAATCGCCCAACACCTCATCGGTATCTTCATCGATAACGGTGGTGCCGACCGGCACCCTGAGCACAAGGTCCTCGCCACTGGCACCCGTGCAATTACGACCGGCCCCACCTTCACCGCGCTGCGCCTTAAATAAGCGCTCATAGCGATAATCGACCAAGGTATTCAGGCCGTTATCTGCCTGCAGCAAAACACTACCGCCAACACCCCCATTACCGCCGTCAGGGCCGCCATATTCAATGTATTTTTCACGCCGGAAGCTCAAACAGCCATTCCCGCCATCTCCGGCTTCAACACGTATTGCGGCTTCATCAACAAATTTCATGGGGTTGCTCCCGCACCTATAACACTGCAAAACTACTTAAGCATAACGCCTTCAATTACCATCCTACACGCCCGGGACTATAACGCAAAAAGCCCCGCCTTACGGCAGGGCTCAGCATTGTCTCGAAGTAGCGCTAGGAATTAAGCGACAGGTTCGATGGTAATGAATCTGCGACTTTTAGGACCTTTCACCTGAAACTTGACCACACCGTCCACTTTGGCATAGATCGTATGATCTTTGCCCAGACCAGTGTTCACACCTGGGTGAAACTGAGTCCCGCGCTGGCGAACAATAATGTTGCCTGCTTTTACGACCTGGCCGCCGTACCGTTTAACGCCAAGGCGCTTACTTTCGGAATCGCGACCGTTACGGGTACTACCACCAGCTTTCTTATGAGCCATTTTGCTTCTCCTTAACTAACTTGGGATTAGGCGTTGATACCAGTGATCTTCACTTCAGTGAAGTACTGGCGATGGCCCATTTGTTTACGATGGTGCTTACGACGACGAAACTTAATAATTTTAACTTTCTCGCCACGGCCGTGGGTGACCACTTCCGCTTTCACCATGCCGCCTTCAACGACAGGTGCACCAATTTTAACGTCGTCGCCGTTAGCGACCAACAAAACCTGATCAAACTCGATGGCTGAGCCAGGCTCGGCATCAATCATTTCCAGCTTTAGGATATCGCCTTCTGCGACCCGATGCTGTTTGCCACCACTTACAAATACCGCGTACATAGCTGCTGACTCCAACCGCTCTTTATATGCTACAAAAATTCTTTGATTAACCCGACGTTTCGACTGAGCTTGCTTTGAGCTAGCGCACAGAAAAGCTACATGCGTCGAGTCACAGGGGGCGCAATTGTAAGGGAATCGGTTAATGCACGCAAGCCCGATATTGGAATGCTATCCACTTTTCTGGTCGCGCCCCTCAGAACCAGTAAAATCAAGTCTTTAGCTTGACACTCAGAAGCCCCAAGCCATAGCATTCGGGTTATCAAGCGTTGTATTTGTGTGGTCGCTTGGCCCCACCCCCATCACGGTCAGTATTTATGGATTTTAAAGCGATCTCCGCAGCGGTCGACGACGACTTTCTCAAGGTCAATGACTTCATTTTCAAACAGTTACATACCCATGTACCGCTGATCAAAGAGATAGGCAACTATATCATTGATAGCGGTGGCAAGCGTCTACGACCGCTGGTTTGCCTGCTCAGCGCGCGCGCACTGGGCTACCAGGGCGACCAGCACATTGAAGTTGCGGCCGTAGTAGAATTTTTGCATACCGCTACCCTGTTGCACGACGATGTCGTCGATGAATCGTCCCTTCGCCGCGGCAAAGCCAGCGCCAATGAGGTCTGGGGGAATGCCCCTAGCGTGCTGGTGGGTGACTTTCTGATTTCCCGCTCGTTCCAGATGGTAGTGAACGTGGGCAATATGAAGATTCTAAAGATTCTGTCCAACGCCACCAACCTGATTGCCGAAGGTGAAGTCCTTCAATTGGTTAACTGCAAGAATCCCGACACTTCAGAAGATCAATATATGGAGGTCATCCGCTACAAAACGGCCAAGATGTTTGAAGCTTCGGCCCAGTCCGGCGCTGTACTGGCGCAACCGGATTCCGCGACTGAGCAGGCCTTTGCGACCTATGCAGATCACCTGGGTTGTGCATTTCAGCTAGTGGATGATGTGCTGGATTACAACGGATCTGCTGACACCATGGGTAAAAACGTAGGCGATGATCTGGCCGAGGGCAAACCTACCCTACCCCTAATCTATGCCTTACAGCACGCTTCAGAAAGTGAAAAGCAGCTTATCCGCAGTGCCATTCTGACTGGCGGACTTGAGAATATTGACGCCATCACAAACACTGTGAAAGAATGCGGCGCACTGGAATACACCATACAAAAAGCCAGGGAAAAAGCAGGCCTGGCCAAGCAAGCTATTGATGATGTTTCAGATTCAATATATAAAGAAGCGCTGATGGCTTTGTGTGATCTGGCTGTTCAACGCAACCATTAAGTTTTAAGGTTTTCAAAAAATCGGAGTGTGGCTCAGCTTGGTAGAGCACTGCCTTCGGGAGGCAGGGGTCGGAGGTTCAAATCCTCTCACTCCGACCAGATTTCCTAGTAAATACAACCACTTAATCGACACCACTTCCTTATAACCACTTTTTCGCCCCCTCCCCCCAACCTCATTGAGACCAATCTGTCGCCAGATATTTCGAACAACAAAAAACAAACTTGCCTATCTGGACTCTTCTATTGATATACTCTGACAAGCTCATAAACTTGGGCGCATAATTTGCTCCGCCCACCCCAGCGGCTACCATTTAACGCTATCACCGCTGTACGATTAGGTAAATTAGGCTAGACCTGGGTTTATTACACTCCCACTTACTGCATGGCTTGAACTAACATTAAGTACGAATGTCTTATTTATACCTGCACTAAAAACCGACTAGACCCTATAACTTATTGATACATATGAAAGGGGCATTGTTTTTCTCTAACTCTGGCCCCAAACAATGAAAAAGCGGCAAACTGTCCTATAATTTAGTTAATAGATGTAACTGCCAGCTTGAATCATGTAGACACCAACCGGCAATTCATCTTAGAGTTACGGGTAACGCTAGTATCGAATTGCTTTTGGAAGGTTATTGGCTATAATTTCCCACCTTTAAGAAGGCGGGAACTATGGAACAATCGGAAAAGCAGGCTCAAATCACCAAGCTGTACCATTTGGTGCTTAAAACAGCCAACGAATTTTTGTACAATTGCAAGCATTTCAAAATCGAAGCTTTGCAGAAAGAAAACCCCACCTATGAAGAGGTGGCCGAGATTATAGATTCTATGTGCAAGGTGATCACAGCCTTGTGTGAAGATGTCGATGATCCGTTAACTGGACAAAAGGCATTTGAATACTGCGCCTATATGAAAGGAATGGCAGTAAGCATAAAAAATGGAAACGAAGAACATTTACGAACTATCGTAAATGAATTGGATAAGAGGTCGTTTTTATGAACAAAAACGCAAGCGGTAGAAAAATGAGTGAAATTGAATTTCGTTCGCTAGCATCTGAAGCTGAGCGCTTAATTTTGCGCGCCCAACAACTAATTCTGAATGCTCGCGCAGAGCACATGAAGAGCGAATTTACGCTCAACAAGGCCGCATAAGGATGTAGCCTCTGCAGAACCCCTAAACCCCGCAATTGCGGGGTTTTTTATTGGGCGCATCAAAGAGCGGGCTTCTCCCTACTCACCACGCATTGACGCAAATACTCCCACGGCATCCCCCGAACTCCAAGCCTTGTAGCCTCTTCAATGAGCCCCTGAATGATAGGTTCTTGTTCATAATAACCTTCATCTGAAATCACTACCGCTTCAAACGTATCCAGAAATTCCGCTATTTGTCCTACATTACTCAACAGGTCTTCGCGCTTCATTCTGAGGCCTCCTCAAATTTGCGCTGAGCTTCCACGGCCCGGCGTTCTTCCTCTGCAATTTTCTCAATGTACTTGGGATCAAACGCGCTGTTTGCAGCCTTCTCAGCCACACCAAAAAACACACCTGAAGATTCTTCTAGTTCACTCACTGTTTCCAGCTCATCAAACAGTTCAGGGGCCATCTTCCGCTGATACACCCCAACTAACTGATTCCGGACTTCTCGCTTGAACCCACTTGTCAAATCATTACCGTGAAAAACAGCGGATAACACCTCACTATCTCCGCCCTCGATTGACTCCTTGATTGCCTGCATTCTTTCCGACTCATCCAATCCGCGCAATACTGACCTAACTTCCTGGCCAGACACCCTTGGCTCTAACCTGGTAGCGACTTCAATCTCACGGTTGATTTGGTTTCTTAATTCGGCAATCTGTTTGCTCACAGAGCTTTGCATCTGCTCCACCATGGTTTTCAAGCTGGTAGCTGCGTTCGCAACCCGGCGCTGGTGTTTTGCTTCGTTATCTTCAGGGAAGCGCCGCGCTGCAATATCTTCCATTGCGGCAACCTTTACCGCGACATTCAACAACTGAATATACGCTGTTTTGGTTCTGCCATTAATCAATCCTGCGGAACACTTGCCGGTTATAGCGCTTAAGGGCTTCGAATATTTCATTTTTTCCTCACAATTTTAGCGATGTAAATGTAACGGTTCTCGGGGGTCTCTTACAAAAAGTACCAAGCCCGGCAACAGCATTGCTTAGATCGTCATGACCACCCGGGCCGTGATCAATTGAATATTTGCCATTGCGCGAAGTTCGGCGCTCAAGATTTGAAAATTGGTTGATTAGCTTTTGGACAGGCGGCAACTCAATACGCCCGGAATTAATTAGGGGTAGAACATCAACGTACAAGTCACTTTTTGGCTTTTCGCTTGTGACGTAACGGATGCCATGCTTTTTATATTCATCTGACGGCCAGCTTCCACCGTATCGGTCGCCATACACTTCGAAAACCCGATAATCTTTCAACAGCTGGGAATATTCACCGACTATTACCGAAGGCGTTCCTTTTTGACCACGCACCAAATCGACAACAACAACGTCACCTTCCATGTGACCTATCGCTATAGTAAATTCGTCTTGTCCACCACCGGCGGGATCAGTAAATGCAAAATAATGGTGCTTATTGCTGTACGGAATTTCGACCGGAGAAGCACGCACTAAGGCTTCAATGACTTCACGAGAAATGAACGCTTCCAGGTCGCTCCTAAACTCGCCCAACCACTCTGACTGTGCTGCCTCGGGGTCTTCCTTAAGCGCCGCCTCAATCACTGCATGGTCTATCGTTGGATTAAATAATTGAGTAGAGCCCTGCACAACCAATACGTCACTATCCTGCCCGTAATGGTCGCGGTATTTCTGGTAGAGCAACCCACGCTTTGCATAAGGCGAGCTAACACCTATCAGCATTCCGTTTAGTGTGGCCAGCCCCGGCAATGCAGCTCGATACGTTTCAATATCCGGATTAGCTACCGACTCAGAACGATAAAACGCACACTCATCCATAAGGACAGCCAACAGAGTGCGGCCCCGGATCGCTCTAAAGGAATTAGTGTGGATCTCAACACTGATACGATTGTTGAAGTGAATAGCAGCGGCATCCTGCTTTTTTACCATTTGTGACAGGACAGGCGATTGCTCCACCATGCCCTGTATGTAGCCAAAGGCTAGCTTCGCCTGTGCCCGATCAACAGCAAGCACCGCCACCACCGCACGCTCTCCACGGGAAAGCTTGGTGACAAGCCCCTCAAGCTCTGCATACACCGTTGCCAGAAATAGGGCTACTGCTGCCGCTGTTTTAGTTTTCTCACTACGTCTTCCGGCTATGACAAACAGCTCACGAACACGATTAGATGGTGGCTCACGGCCTCCTGCAAGCTCACTGAATAACGCCAGCCTGTCATTATCCATAGGTACGGCAAAGGCACCGCATAGAACACTTCTGAAGGCTTCGTGTGACTCACCGGCAAAGGCATCACCAAGTAACGCAGGCGTGTTCAGGAACTCGATTACATTCATGATTCGGCTTTACTCTGTTTGATAATGTCGCCTAGTGTCACGTCCTTAGACTGGCGTTCTAAACCGAGAGTTTTTAAAAGGCCAATAAGCGTATTGACGGCCTGAGTAAGCCTGCCCTGCTCTATGTCCTCGCCTCTGGATAACGCTGATTCCTGCTGTTCAATGATGGCCTCCATCCAGATAGCACGCTTGCATAGGCTTTGCTGCTGATAGCTCAGTTGGTCAATTCCGCCCAAATCACTAACCAATATTCCAAGCCTTTCATTGACTGCCTGAGCCAATCGAGTACGCCCGTCTAACTGATCAATCCAGCCTTCAGTAAATTTGCTGGGTAACTCTCCGTTTCTCGCCATATCCGGCACCTATATACGCCCTATTAGCCACATAATGGTTACATTAGACCATCAACAGCATCAAAGAAAGTGATTTTTTCCTTTAAAATTCAGTATGTTATATGATGTTCATTGTTGTTTATTTATGCCTTTTTATGGCAATGGTTTAATGTTCCTAATTCAAAAACCCCATAAAATCAGTCATTTACAGTGGGTTCCCCCCTAAATAAGTGGCATTTTTACCCCCCCATCTTCAACGCCAGCTTTCCCATTAATTGGCCCCCCCTAATTACTGTATTATTAGTATTATATGAATAGTTGAATAACTGGAATAGTTGGGACAACTCACGGCTGGTAAGGCTTCCAGGCATCCCGCACCACCTCAACTGAATTCAGTTGTTCAGTTGTCCCTGTTTTCCAGGGGGAGCGGATTACTCATATTCGCACCAATGAATACAGCTTCGCATTGCGCTCAAGAGCCGGAGTTTCATTCCAAAGCTTTACCTCACCCTTTGAATACCGCTTAAGGCAATCAAGCACCTTCTTCCGTGAAACACCTTCCTTTTTGCAGTAGGCGACAATCATGCTTTGCTTGAACTCTCCGTTATCAATCGCTGCCGTTATGACTTCTATGGTGTCCTGATCCTTATCCAGCTGGTCACGCTTCCTCTGTTGCGCTTTTACATCAACAAAGTGATCAAGCCTTTTTACGGCACGCTCAGGGCTAATACGAAAGGTCGCCTTCACCATAGCGGCGCGAGTTTTATCCGGTTCCATTGATACCGTCATCGACCCATCATCATTTTTATGCGGGACAAGATAGATTAATTCGTCCACATCACTTTTGATGTCGCCCGTACCTTCGAATATTGGCTTACCATCAGGCCCGTCATACTTATTGGTATGGCCCAGAACGATTACAGTGGCGCCTTTGCCTGTAAGGGCACGAAACAAGCAAAGGAGGCGCTTTACTGCTCCCTTGTTAATGACGTCACATGCTTTCTTGAGCGTATCAATAACAAATACGCTGCCGGTTAGGTTCGCCGCTTCATGATTAGTTGCTTCAAGACTCTTCACAACATCAACCATCGAGCGACCAACCTTCATATCTGGGAATAGCGGAATGACACCATGCTTCATACATTGCAGTCTAAAATCGCTCGCATCACCCGCAGCAATATCAGCATTAACATAAATGACTTTAAAGCCAGCCTTCACCATATCAGCGGAAAGCGCCTGCGTGATTGTGGTCTTACCTGCTCCAGGAGGGCCGACAATAGCGATCAAATGGTTCTCAGGTATTAATCCGTCAATAATGAATTTCGAATGAGCAAACATTTCTGCCTCTTCGTCTGAAATAGTAAATTGATTCACCCAAGCCAGCGGATCAGGATCAGGCGTGGACGCGGCTGCAGCAATACCCTTTATTACCGCTGCTTTGTACTCGTCATCACCCACATGATCAGCCGGATCATTACCCTGCTCTGTTTTCGGGAACTGCATTTTATTAATCATCGAGTTCCTCGCAGATAGTAATATTTAGCATGGGATTTGTGGCATCCAGTTCGTTTGCGAAGGATTCAACCTTTCCTTTCCCGAAACAAATATAGATAGCGACATTTCCCCGGTAATACTGCATTAGCTGGGCTCCAGTGGCCCAACCTTCTACAATCAGCTGGAGAAGCGAAGCATCAAGATCATTACCTAGAATCAGAACACCCTTGTTCCCAAAGGTCTGCTTTTTGCCTTCTGGATTGATACATTCAACCCCTTTGAAATTCCCTTTCAGGTCTCGCATAGGAACAACAATACAATCTGCATGCTGCCCTATTAGTCGCCCAGTAGCGAAGCCTCTGCGGGCTCCTGCGGCCCAGCAAACGCCTTTTCGTCTTGCGTATTGGTGTGCTGCAACATGTTCATCACATTCCGACGATTTCGCGAATAATTCCTTCGCATAATTGAATGTTTTAGCCTGTTCCGGCGGCTTCGACTCAACCAGGAATGGTTTGAACGGGGTTTCTTGAGTCCAGCCATTTCTTTGCGCCTCGTATATCAGAGTTCCTAAAGTAACACCGCAGAAAGCATCAATAGACTTCCAGGTAGATTTGAAATCACGAGCGTGGTATTTGTCGCTTTGGGCGCTCCAATCACGCGCTAAATCTTCTCCGGCTTCTCCGAACTCTGACTTAACAGCGGTTAGAATTCTGACCCAAGATAGTCTGTCTGTATCCGGCGAAATATACTCAAGAGCTTTGGATATGGTAGAATATGACTCGGTGAAGCCATTAGTAGAAACACCTCCAAAGCCCTTAGTCTGCATCCACAGGCTCGGGGCTTTTTCTTGAGTAGGCATTAGGCATTCCCTCCCGCTTTAACTTCCAAATAACGGTCAAGATCGACTTTGCGCCAGCCTACACAACGGGTGGACAATCGGATTTTTCGGGGGAAGTCTGGATCTGTTTCTGAAAGGAAGTGGAGTTTGGTTCTGCCAATTCCGAGATATTTACAGGCGTGAGCTGGTCTATAAAAGGATTGTTCGTTACTGGTTGTTGAACTCATTAGTTGCGCCTCTTTGTTCGTGAGGCTTTAGATTAGGTCCCTCCTGTAGTAGCGGTTTAGTAACTAAATCTGAGTATTAAGTTTCGGGTTCACCTCCCGCCATTAAAAATGCTTGGTCTGTTTGATCTTTATTTATTTCACGTTCGGGGCTTGAGCCGGTTAACCCCAATTTCTTTTTCACAGCAGTAGTGCTCACTTCATACATTTCAGCAATCCTTTCTACCGCTTTATTTTTACTTACCCCATCAAGGCGCATCACTGCATAAACTAGACGAGCATCATCTCTAATCTTGCTTGGCTTACCTGCTGGACGCTTTCTAACAGGGTTTATCCTATCCGCAGCAATGCGAATTGCTCCAACTGCTCTGCCAGTTTCGTACTTATCCAACGGCTGCCCGTCTTCAATTTTCTTGGCTAGCTCCATTAGCTGTTTCTTCTGCCGTTCAGCAAGCTCCCGGTGCTCCCTGTCTGCTTTCTCATGACCTTCTTCTGTAATCGGCTCATTAAATTTCATTATCACATCCAATTCGAATACCCCGGCAGGGCAAACCATACCGGGCTATAGAAATTACACTACGGGTTGATTTAATATGAATTTGTTCATAGACGTCCTGGTGTATTCGTCAATGTACTCGCAACCTACCTGACTCGCTTCAGACGTAATGCAGGTCTCGATTTCTTCCGATTTCCCGCAAATAGCTCCAAGTGCGTAATACACTGCATCCATCTGCCATTTCTTTTCTATTCCGGTCTCCATGAAACCCTTAGCAAGCTGTGCAATCGCGCGAACTTGCGAAAATCCCTCCTGCGCTAGTGCATCAATATTGGTTATAGCTTCACGCAAATCGGAAATCGCTGCTTGAGTGGATTGCTGATCTTTCATATTAAGCCCCTCCAGTTTGATTCAATGGCTTCCCAGCGACTGGAGCTTGATCTTCTGAATATCCATAATCTGCGATCAACTCCTGGGCTTTCAGCGCTTCAATCTGACTGTTAACCGTTATGGTACTATTTCTATTAGCCATGATATTCACCTCTCATTAGGTGGTTGTGGTTAGCGGTCGGTTGAGGTGGCCGCCTCATCCGGTCGCGCTTTTGGTACAACTGTCCTGGCAACAATGTCCAGGGCTTTTGTTGCTTGGTCTGGGCATAGGTGCCCGTAGTGATCCATTATCATTTTTACATCTTTATGACCTGCCAATTTCGCCACGGTGAAAACATCGACTCCGGCGGCGAGCATAGCGCTTATGAAATGGTGTCTGAGTGCGTAAAAATTCAGGCCGCTTTGCAATTCGCCCAATTCTTTAACCTGTTTCCAGGGGCCTTTGTGGGCAGTGAGGTTCAATTGCTTGCCTGTTCGTGGTGACGGGAATACCAAACCGGAATCAGGCTTCCCTTGGTGAGCGTGCCATTTACTCATGACTGATTTTATTGTGGCATTCAGGCTCATATCGACAACGGCGGGCTTTTTGTCCCGTCTAATAGCATGGGAGGTTTTTTCGCAAACTTTGGTGAGTCGTCCAAAGCGGATATTCAACTCTTCCCAACGCAGGCTATATAGATCACCGGGGCGCAACCCTGTATGCAGTGCCAAGTGAGTAAATGGAATAAACCAGTTAACACATTCAAGCGGCACCTTGTCGAGGTCGGACAGCTCCGGCTTACCATGCGAACGGCTGTTTCTGCGCTGATCCCTCAATAGTTCTCCGAAGGCTTCTAAACCATTCAAAACGCCCTGAATTTCATTGTGGGTCAACATTCGTCTGTCTGCTTTGCCTGGGTCGGCCTGTATACGGGCCTGGTCTTTACGTGAAGGCTCCAAAAGCTTGTGCTTATCAAGTGGATCAGCGTGCAGGATTTCGTCTTTTACCGCCCTTCTCAGCAATGTTTTCAAAGCACCATAACAGCGGCGAATGGTGGCATAAGTCAGCCCTTTGGATTCAGCGCCTCGCTGCCAACTATCAATATCCGCTTTATCTATGGTCTGCATATCCCGATCCAGCAATACCGCAAACTGCCCGGCAATACGCCCGTAATTAATTTTCACGTTCTCAGGCTTCCAGGATCTCTCCATGTGAGGCAGGTAATAATCTTTTAGATAGTTCCTTAAAGTACGATGTTCAGCAGCTCTGTTTTCAGCTTGTAGGGATCTACGGTTCAAATCCTTATTTCTCAACGGATCAGCGCCGCTTATGCGCCACTCAATCACTCTATCAGCAGCCTGAAACGGCATAAACTCTGCGTAACTGCCAATAGTTGCTACACGGCGCTTACCTGCCTCATCGGTATACCGCCAGCGCCAAGCACCACCCTGACCCAGCTTTATGAGCATGAAACCTTTGATGTTTTTACAGGTGAGCGTGTCGCGCTCTTTGGCGCTCTTTAGGAAACGGTCTGCAACAGCGGTTGTAATGGAGGTAGGGCTTACTTGATTTCGGGCCATGTTGGTCACACGCAGGCAAGTTTCAAAAGTGACAGTGGCAACGGCTTGTATTTATCAAATCGTGTCACCATAATGTGGTCACAGTATAAGTATCTTGCTGAACGCTTGTAAACAATAAAAAACATCAATCCTTTATTTTCAATAACTTAAGGTTATATCTTTTTGATATAGAAGGGCTAATTTTGCCTTCGGGAGGCAGGGGTCGGAGGTTCAAATCCTCTCACTCCGACCAATAAAAACAGAGAGTTACGCCCCCGCAAAACTCACACAACACACAGAAATAGCGATTGGGTTAACACGCGCAAATTTAAACGTAAGCGCCCTTAAATCCGCCTACTTGTTCTTACCGTAGTCGGTTGCAATTTTTGAATTTTTCTCCAGCGGCACATTCCACGGCAGCAGTGCTTCAACCTCTTCCAGCGTTTCAGCAGAACCAATATGCTCCAGCACATAGCGGATGTAGGCATAAGGTTCCAGCTGGCTGGCCTTCGCGGTTTCAATCAGGGAATAACAGGTCGCGCTGGCTCTTGCCCCATGAGTTGTATCAGCAAATAACCAGGCTTTACGACCTACTGCAAACGGACGGATGGCATTTTCAGCTTTGGCATTGCTGATATTAAGGTAGCCGTGATCGCAATAGCCAATCAGGTATTCCCATTGATTCAGAGTGTATTCCATGGCCTTGCGTGTTTGGGAACCCTTCATCACTTTGCTGACGTTCTTTTCCAGCCAGGCTTTGAATTCGTTGAGTATCGGTACGCTCAGTTCCTGACGCTTAAGGTATTTATCCGCTTCGCTGCATTCCGAGATGGCTGCTTCAATGCGATACAGCTGTCGGATTTTTGCTACGGCAACATCGGCTTCTGAAGCCTTACCTTTATTCTTTTTCGTTTTCGGATCGACGGCTTTCACCGCTTCCACGAACTTGCGTCGGGCGTGATCCTTTATGCCCTTTGGGTGCAGCAGCCAATGCGTTGTAATTGGTTTTTCTGACAGATTCTCGCGTAGCCGGAATAGCCATCTGCTTGCAGAATGCCCTTAAAATCCGCAAGTAGTCGTTCCGGGACCGCCCCGGCACGGGAGGGGTCGTATTCAAACAGCACCGAGGGTTGATCCGGTGGACCACCGCAGGTCACCCACATCCATCTGTCGGATAAAACACTGAAGCCATTTTCCTTGAGTACTTGGATCCGGGTTTCATCGGCGTTGATATATCGGCCCTGATTTTGGCTCTCTCGCATCAGGATTATCAGGGGTTTGAACACCTCATCCAGACGGATGATCCAATTGGCCATGTTGGTGTGGCTGACGGGATTGCCGTAACGTTTTAAAATACCTTCGAGTCGATACAGGGGCAAGCCATCGGCGTATTTGGCCACGATGATGAAAGCCAGTAAAGAAGTATGGGCGAAGCATTTCCAGTGCGGGGCGCAGATAGCGCGGTCTCATAGTTGTTCCAGAATGCCGCGCAACAAACTGACGTTGGTTTCATTCACGCCCTCAATCAGGATGCCTCCGGGCAGCGTGACCGTGAGACCATCTGGAGCGGCAACCGTTGGCGGCGATTTTACTTTTATAAAGGGGCTCTGCGCGGGTGTCTTGGAAGCGGACTTGAACAGTTTGCGTTTCCAGAAATTTGTGATAAGTCAGGCCACGGCGCTTGCAAAACTCAGCACCGCTCAGCTCGGATCGTTTCCAGGCAGTCATCAACTTCGGCCAATCCTGAACTGCGGTATCGGGTGATTCATTGGGTTTCATCCTGTTCTCCGTATTGAAATAAATACAGGAACAGTGTTTCAGGCGCTGAGATTAATTAATAGATGCTGTTTTATTGGCGTGTATGGACTCCTCCTCTATTGCAAGCACTTTTATCAATAGCGAATAGGTACGACTGCCTACGTGTATCCGGTCTCTTTCATGATGCCGTCTTTGT
>Ga0207904_1000230_pt1 | contig 25220 bp, 24 predicted proteins | sample MalvirmetaMSP118_FD_184232 | JGI IMG/M metagenome (GOLD analysis project Ga0207904, IMG submission 184232) | Marine viral communities from the Deep Pacific Ocean - MSP-118 (SPAdes) | ecosystem: Environmental > Aquatic > Marine > Oceanic | place: Pacific Ocean | collected 2011-05-30 | reverse complement strand
TAGCGTCTTCTTCGTGACCTCACCCCCGACTCTCACCCCGGTTCGCAGCAGCACTGTCCCGCTCATGTTTGCGGCGCTAGCGCTCGTCTGGGGTGCGAGCTTCCTGTTCATGAAGGTCGCCGTGGCTGCCTTCGACCCGGCACAGGTGGCCCTCGGTCGCATCATCCTCGGCGCTGTGACGTTGGCGGCGATCATGGCCCTCACACGGCGACGCTGGCCACGAGAGCGCCGCCTGTGGTTGCACATGGTCGTCGTGGCGGTCTTCTTGTGCCTCCTCCCGTTTCTTCTCTTCGCCTGGGCTGCTCAGAGCCTCCCGTCGGGGCTCTCGGCGATCCTCAACGCGACGACACCGTTGTGGACGACCCTCGTGGCCGTTGTCGTCCTCCCCAGCGAACGGATGACGGCCCGACGCATGACCGGGGTGATCATCGGGGCCGTCGGCGTCGCGATCGTCATGGGTGTGTGGGATGTCGTGAGCTCTCCCGAGTTCACCGCATCGCTCCCCGCGCAGCTGGCGTGCCTGAGCGCCACGGCGTCGTACGGCATAGCCTTCGGGTGGATGCGACGCTTCATCACCGAAACCCACACCCACGACAGCGTCACGATCGCGTCGACCCAGATGGCCGTCGCCGGCACGCTCGCTGCCATCCTGGTGCCCGCCATCGGCCTCTCACCCGTCGCCTGGGCTCCTGCTCCCGTGCTGGCTCTCGTTGCCCTCGGTTGCCTGGGCACCGGAATCGTCTACGTCTGGAACACGCGCGTCGTCAGCGAATGGGGCGCCGTGGGCGCGTCAACGGTGACCTATGTGATTCCGGTCGTCGGTGTCGCTCTCGGCATCCTGGTACTCGGTGAGCGGTTCACGCTGAACGAACTCATCGGAGCCGTCATCGTGATCGGCGGGGTGCTCCTCGTCCAGCGCTCCCGCTGAGCCAGCCGGCGCATGTGGTCCGCTCAGACACAGAGCGCGCAGCGAGGTGCCGGATGCCGAGGCTGGCATCGGGCCTAGCGGGAGGCCGCCGCAGCAGCCGGGGCATGTGGTCCGCTCAGATACAGAGCGCGCAGCGAGGTGCCGGGGGCCGAGGCTGGCATCGGGTCTGGCGGGAGGCTGCCGCAGGCAGCCGGGGGCATGTCCTCGGCCCCCGGCACCTCGCGGAGCGCGGACGCACGCGGAGTGCGGACGAGCGCGAACTAAACCAGAGCCCGGTGCGACGCGAAGACTCAGCGAGCGAAGTAGCCGCGGTAGTACTCGTAGACCCAGCCGACGATCGCGACCAGGAAGATCCCCAGACCGATCGGCACCATCCAAGCACCAACTGAGAGCCCGATCATGGCGACAGCAGCCGAGAACGCGAGAACGATCGGCCACCACGACCACGGGCTGAATTCACCGATCTCGGGGTCGCCGTCATCGATGTCAGCCGTCAGGGTGTCCTCCGGCAGTTCACCGCCCTGGGCGCGGCGAACCGCACCCGTGTAGAAGGCGATGAGCGCGCCCATCAGGGCGGTGAAGAAGAGCGCAACGGTGCCAACCCACTCGAGGTTGCCGTACCAGATGAGGCTCCAGATGGTGTACGTGATACCGACGAGCGTGAAGAAGCCCGCCAGAATCCACCAGAGAGTGACGTTGGTGCGCATCGGACTACTTCACCTTCCCATTGCCAAGATCAACGACCGGCGTGTGCGGGGCATCCTTGGCCGGGCCGACACCAACCGTCATCGGCGCAGCTTCGGGGTGGTTCAGGTCGAAGGCCGGACGCTCGCTGCGGATGCGCGGGATCGACGTGAAGTTGTGCCGCGGCGGCGGGCACGAGGTAGCCCACTCGAGCGATCCGCCGTAACCCCACGGGTCGTTGACCGTGACCTTGGGCGCCTTGCGCGCGGTGATCCACACGTTCAGCAGGAACGGAATCATCGAGACGGCGAGGATCATCGCACCCACGGTCGAGAGCTGGTTCTGCCACGTGAATCCATCAGCTTCCGCGTAGTCGGCGTAGCGGCGGACCATGCCCTCAACACCCAGCCAGTGCTGGACGAGGAAGGTCATGTGGAAGCCGATGAACAGCAACCAGAAGTGCACGTAGCCGAGGCGCTCGTTGAGCATCCTTCCGGTCCACTTGGGCCACCAGAAGTAGAAGCCGGCGAACATCGCGAACACGACGGTTCCGAAGATGACGTAGTGGAAGTGCGCGACGACGAAGTACGAGTCCGACAGGTGGAAGTCCAGCGGAGGCGAAGCCAGGATGACGCCGGTGAGACCACCGAAGACGAAGGACACCAGGAAGCCGAGGGCGAAGGTCATTGGTGTCTCGAACGTCACTGAACCTCGCCACATCGTGCCGATCCAGTTGAAGATCTTCACACCTGTTGGAACCGCGATCAGCATCGTCATGAGCGCGAAGAACGGCAGGAGGACGCCTCCGGTGACGTACATGTGGTGCGCCCACACGGCCACCGACAGGGCAGCGATCGAGATCGTCGCGTAAACCAGCGTCTTGTATCCGAACACCGGCTTGCGGCTGAACACCGCGAAGATCTCGGTGACGATGCCGAAGAACGGCAGCGCGATGATGTACACCTCGGGGTGACCGAAGAACCAGAACAGGTGCTGCCACAGCAGCACGCCGCCGTTCTCGGGGTTGTAGATCTGGGCGCCGAGCACACGGTCTGCGGCGGCGGCGAGGATCGCGGCAGCCAGCACCGGGAAGGCCATCAGGATCAGGATGCTGGTGACCAGCGTGTTCCAGCTGAAGATCGGCATCCGCCACATCGTCATGCCGGGCGCACGCATCGTGATGACGGTCGTGATGAAGTTCACGGCACCGAGGATCGTGCCGAAACCGCTCATGCCGAGCCCGAGCATCCAGAGATTGCCGCCGACTCCTGGTGAGAAGGACGCGTTCGCGAGTGGTTGATACGCGAACCAACCGAACGCCGCGGCGCCCTGGGGAGTGAGGAAGCCCGAGATCGCGATGATCGAGCCGAACAGGAACAGCCAGAACGCGAAAGCGTTCAGACGCGGGAACGCGACGTCAGGGGCGCCGATCTGCAAGGGCAGGATCGCATTGGCAAAGCCCGCGAACAGCGGCGTCGCGAACATGAGAAGCATGATCGTGCCGTGCATCGTGAACAGCTGGTTGTACTGCTCCTTGGTCGGCAGCACCTGCATGCCCGGCTCGAACAGCTCGGCGCGGATGATGAGGGCCATCACACCGCCGAGCAGGAAGAACAGGAACGAGGCGATCAGGTACATGTACCCGATCGTCTTGTGGTCAGTGGAGGTGATCCACTTGACGATGATGTTGCCCTTTTGCTCGACGCGCGAGGACGACATCAGCGCCGCCTGGCGTGCGGGCAGAGTGCGCGGGCGCGAGCTTGTCGCATCCTGCAGTGGCAGTGTCGTAGCCATCACTCGTTCCCCTCATCGGACTGCTGTACCGAGGGATCCGTGGGATCGTTCGGCGTGTTCTGCAGGCGGTCGTACGCGTCGTTGATGTCGCCGGTCTGGCCCTTGGCCTCCAGGCTCGCGAGGTAGCTCTCGTACTCCTCGGCGCTCACGACCTTGACGGTGAAGAGCATCATCGAGTGGTACTCACCACACAGCTCGGCACAGCGGCCGGCGTAGGTTCCTTCTCGCGTCGGGATGAAGGACATGAAGTTGTCCTTCCCGAGGTACATGTCCTTCTTGTAAAGGAAGTCGACGACCCAGAACGAGTGGATGACGTCGCGCGACTGCAGCTTGATCTTCACCGTTTCGTCAACGGGCAGGTACAGCGTGGGGAGCTGATCCTGGTCGATGTTGCCGTCCTTGTCGGGCTGGGCCTGAATGCCCATCGTCCAGACAGCGTCGGAGTTGTCTTCCTCTTCGCCGTCGTACTGGAAGTCCCAGGCCCACTGCTTACCGATCGCCGTGATCGAGACATCCGGGTCGTCGTACTGATCCTCGATGATCGCCTGGTCACGTGCCGTGAAGGCGAAGAAGCCGAGGACGAGGATGAACGGCACGACCGTGTAGAAGATCTCGATCGGCATGTTGTACCGCAGCTGCACGGGCAGACCGGTCTGCCCCTTGCGGCGGCGGTAGGCGATCGCAGCCCACCCCATGAGGGTCCACGTGATGATGCCGACAACCAGCAACACGATCCACGAGTTGACCCACAGTCCCGAGATCATCTCGGTGTGGTTGGTGACAGGAGCTCCGTCTTCAACGAAGCCGGGCAAGAACCCGTTCAGCTGCGTCGGCGTGCATCCTGCGAGCACCAGGGCCGCGGCGGCACCAACCGGAAGTAGAACCCAGCGGAGTCGGCGTTTGGATGGCACAGGCGCACCTTTCCACGTTGCGAAGTGTGACTTCGGCCAGTCTAGAGCAAGCTCACACCTGCTTGAGGCCAACCACTCAGCATCCGCACACTTTCGGGGTACTGAAGGTCAGCCTTCTCGCAGACTGAAGCTTTGAGGGGTCAGTGGAAGCTGTCACCGCACGCGCAGCTGCCCTGCGCGTTGGGGTTGTCGATCGTGAAGCCCTGCTCCGAGATCGTGTCCTTGAAATCGATCGTCGCGCCGTCGAGGTAGGGAACGCTCATGTCGTCGACGATGACCTCGACACCCTCGAAGTCGACGGTCTTGTCGCCGTCGAGGTAACGCTCGTCGAAGTACAGCTGGTAGATCAGGCCGCTGCATCCGCCGGGCTGAACAGCCACGCGCAGACGCAGGTCGTCGCGACCCTCCTGGTCGAGCAGGTTCTTGACCTTGGCGGCAGCGGCATCCGTCAGTGCGACGCCGTGTTCGCGGGTGGTCTGGTCCGTGGTCAGTGCGGTGTCGGTCATGACTCTCCTTATCGGCTGAAGCCGTCGGGGTGGATGCTGAAATTCTACGCCCGCTGTCACCGGGGACGGCGGGAACGCGGCCAGGTCAGAGCGTGCGCGCGTCGAGCTTCTCCAGCAGAAGCGCTTCCGAGATCAGCGCGTGCCGGAAGGTCTCGAGGTGCAGCGACTCGTTCGGGCTGTGTGCACGGGAGTGCGGATCCTCGACCCCGGTCACCAGGATCTGAGCCCCCGGGAACTCGCGCACCAGGTCTGCGATGAACGGAATCGAGCCACCCACACCGATGTCGACAGGATCGACACCGTAGCCCTCGGTGAGCGCGTGGCGCACATCCTGCACCGCCCAGCCGGAGGTGTCGACGAGGAACGGGTTCCCAAGGTCGATGTCGAAGAACTCCAGCTGCGCCCCGAACGGCGCGTGAGCGCACAGATGGGCCTCCAGCGCAGCGTAGGCATCCTCGGCCGACTGCCCCGGAGCGACCCGTGCGCTGATGACGACCGTCACCTCGGGAGTCAGCGTGTTCGAGGCCGAGGCGACATCCGTGGCGTCGATGCCGATCACGGTCACGGAGGGCTTGTTCCAGATCCGTCCGATGATGGACCCCGTGCCGATCGGGCTCACGCCCTCGAGCAGACCCGTCTCGGAGCGCAACGTGCCCTCGCTGTACTCGGGGGTCTCGGCCTCCCGCGAGCTCATGCCCTCGACCGCGACCGCGCCGTCTGCATCCCAGAGCGTTGCCAGGAGCGTGATGGTGGCGAGCATCGCATCGGGGACCGCTCCCCCGAACATTCCCGAGTGCGATGCGTGCTCGAGCGTGCGTACCCGCATCGAGAAGCGGGCGTTGCCGCGGAGCGAGACGGTGAGGCCCGGGGTCTGGTCGTCCCAGTTGCCAGAATCCGCGACGACGATGACATCCGAGCGGAGGGCGTCGGCGTTGTCGCTGAGGAACTGCGCGAACGAGCGCGAGCCGTACTCTTCTTCGCCCTCGATGAACAGGGCAAGTCCGAGGTCGAAATCGAGGCCCAGCGCCTCCACCATCGCGCGAATCGCACCGACATGAGCCATGATCCCGGCCTTGTCGTCGGCGGCACCACGGCCGTACAGACGCCCGTCTCGAACCGTCGGCTGGAACGGCGGTGTCCCCCACAGGGCCTCGTCACCGATGGGCTGAACATCGTGGTGTGCGTAGAGCAGGACCGTCGGGCGACCGTTTCGCGCCGCGCGTGTCGCGAGCACGGCAGGCTGCCCGAACTCCTCTGTTCCGGGGATCGCGGCACGCTTGATCGCTACGGAATCGAACACTCCGGTGCCCTCGACCAGAGCCGCGACAGCCTCAGCGCTGCGCACGAGCTGCTGCTGATCCATCGACGGCCACGCGATCGACGGAATCCGCACCAAGTCGCCGAGATCGGACAACGCTCGGGGGATGCCGAGCTCGGCGGCGTCGCGGACAGCATCGGAACGGGAGACGATATTGCTCATGCGGGTAATCTTAAGGTGGACCAGTACCTCAACGTTATCAAGGCAACAGTGCTGGAAACAGGCGGATTTTCGACGATAGAACCTGTTTCTCCACGCACCGTTACGCTGCCAAAATCTGCCAATGGGCAACAGATTTGCCACTGATTTGCCAATCCCGTCGTGCGCTTACGCGGGTGTCCACGACACCGCCGGTGACGGACTTGCCGCAGGGGTGGATGGTGTTCGCATCATTCCCGGAGGCCCCTCATGCGCAAGTTCGCTCTCATCGCCGCTCCCCTGCTCGCTCTCACATTCACGCTGGCCGGCTGTACTGATGCGGCTCCGCTTGACACTGCGGTGACCACGTCGGAGACCCCGATGGCGCCTTCGATCAGTGAGGCGGAGTATGAGGCTGCCTACGAGACGTTCACTGAATGTGTCGTTGAGGGCGGCGCAGAACTCGTCGACGAGGAGACCGTCAACGGTGTTCACCTGTTCTCATACTTCGACGAGGACACCGATGTCGTCGATGCGTGCTACCAGGACTTCTTGCCAGCCGATCTCGCGTGGCAAAGCACGCACAACGCCATGGAAGAACAGCCGGAGGACGGCGAAGAGCAGGAGTGATCACGCCCCGCCTCCTCCCTGCTCCCGCGAGAACGGGCTGAGGCCCCGCCCCAGCTGGGCCCGGGCCTACGCGGGGACTCCAGTCCGGACCGCGCGCTCTCCAACTTCCGTCGCGCGAAGGGCGACCATCAGTCGGGTAGATTCGACGATCTCTGATTCTGTCGCGGTCAGAAGGTCGCGGATCCGATCCCGTACCGCTGCACCACTTTCGTGCCAGTCGGAGTCCGTAGAGGTCGTGAGGAAGCCGTCCATCGCCGCGTCAACCATCCCGTTTCGGATCGTCATTGCGATGTCATGCCGCTCGAGGAGGCGGACAATCTGCATCCGCATCTCGCGGCTGAGAAGTGTCACTCCGACAACGTTGCCGCGTTCGTCCCGCCATGTTGCGTGATCCCACCAGCGACTCTGAGCCTTCCGTCCGCGTGACACCTCCCAGGAGGTGCCCCGTCGAGACTCAGCTTCCAGTGCAGACCCTTCGCTTTGGGTGCTCATACCAACCACATGCACGGCGAAGCCGCCCATATGGCTACATGAGCGGTTTCAACCCTGCCTTCCACCCGCGTGATGCCATCGGTCAGTTCCGCGAGACCATCAACACGGATCCCGCGACACCTCTCTCCCTACAGGAGGACAGCGCGCCAGCCCCGATTTCCCACTGGATCCGAACCAGCGGCGGGATCCACCGCGTTCAGGCAAGCACTGCGGCGGCGGCCACACAGATGGTCGCAGCGGCATACCCGGACGAAGAGGTTCTTGGCGAGGCCACGCCTGAGCTGCACGTCCAAGTGCGCACGGGCGATGTCCAGGTCACGTACCTGTTCGATGGGGACGGCGCGTACGGGGAGTACGACCCGCATGACCCGGAAGACACCCCTATGATCCGAGCCGTGCTCGCTGTGCGCCGAGATGATGAGTACGTGGAGGTGGCGTCGGTGCTCACTGGCACGCCCAGTATCGCCGACCATGATCGCGTGTCGTCCCAAGCGGTGACCAGATCGGCGGCATTCGCTGCGCGCCAGTACGGTGACGACGCCGAGGTCGCGGACGCCCTCCTCGAATGGTCTATCGCACACGGCGGGGTTTGGGACCCGTTCATTGCGCCGCCGCAGACGGTGGACGAGTTCAAGAGGGCATACCCGGAGCGAGACGATCATGGTCTGGTCATCGGGTATCAGCTGATCTCAGCCTCGACGCACAAGCCTGTGGGGCAGCCATTCCCAAGCTTGGCTGATGCAATCTCCGCCTGCGATCGCCGCAACCGCTGGCTTCGGCTCGTCGATGTGACCGCAGCGCCCATTCGCACCGAGGCAGGGGACGTCATCTTCGACCTGTGAGCTCCGCCGGCTCAGGTGGCTCGATGACGTCGAGCTTCGGCTGACCATGGTGCGATGACCACATGCCTGTCGAGCCCGCTGTGGCTTGCGCCGCGGCGCGCTTCGCGCGGTCCTCGGCCCACAGATTGAGCGCATGCCGCTCGTCCAAGCGAATGTGCTGAAACTCCAAAGCACCGAGGCCGGTCACCCCTCGAACTGCCCGGACCGCCTCAAGGAGCTCGAGTACGCTTCGGGAGCCACCACCACCGTAGTCCGACCCTCCCTTCGAGCTCTGGGAGCCGCCTGTCCTCATCAGTGCGCGACAGATGGTTATCGCGTACAGACAATCGGTGGAGACGGTCAGTCCGGGAGCCCCGGCGTTATCGAGTACCGCATGCAGTAGAGCTGTGAGGTCACCGATGTGCTCCGCCCCGTCACGGATCGCTCCTGCACACCAGTGCCCGTCGGCAGCCACCCATGCCCACCCGGTTGCGCCGGGTGCATCCCCAGCGGCACCCGAGGTTGCGACGACGAACGGCTCTTCGATCATTCGTGATCAGCGTCGACCTTCGCGGGATGCCGCCGCGTGAGTCGAGTGGCCAGGACCACGATCACGACGACCGCAACGTTCATGCCAACGGCCACGCCCGCGAGGGGAATCGCACGTGACCAGTCGATCAGCTCCATGTCAGTAGCCGTTCACGCACGCCTCGACGGACTGGGTGTTCTCGCCGATCAGCGCGAGCATGAAACCCGTCTGGATCTTGTACTCGTCGAGCACGGGCTGCGTCTGCGAGGAGGTCGTGAACTGGTAGTTCTGGGACGGGCTGGGCCCGAATCCGACATAGTTGACCGTCCGGCCGGCGTCGATGATGTGCTGCTTCGCGGCGCGCAGGTCGAACGTGCCTTCCCAGCCGTACGCGAAGGGGTAGTAGTTCGCGTCCACGTTCCCGTGCGCTTCGAGAGTCACGCATGCCTTGGTGGGAGTCCACGTTCCTGAGGGGTGCTGCTCGAGGGAGTACCAGGCTGTACCGACCTCGACCGCCGGCGGGGTGTGGACGTTCGTGCATAGGTTCAGAGAGAGCGACCGTTCACTGGTGAGGCGCCCGTTGGACCAGTTCGCGTTCCACGTCCCCGACCACGGCCCGGTTACGGTGACCTGGTCTGCCCCAACGGAGAAGATCGACTGGTGCGGGGTGTTCTCGTAGTAGAAGTGGGTCTCGTTGTAGACGGGCGCTTGGTGCCTTGCGATCTGCAGTGACCAGGGCGCTTCGTAGTCGTGCTCGCCGGTGACCGTGACCGCAGCGCACATCTTCGCGCCATCCCCGAGCGCAGGGCTCATCGTCCAGTTCAGTGCCGTCACGATCGTGTCCGGGCCAGGCGTGATGGCTGCAGCCGGGTTGATTACCCCCGGGGCAAAACCAGGGTCTCCGGTCGAGGCGGCTGCAACGATCTCTGGTGATGAACCATCAACGAAGCTCCAGGACAGATCGCAGCCGGCGTCGGTCATCGCTTCGGTGACGCTCAGGTCCGAGTAGCTGTCCGGGGCACTGTCGCTGCGCGCCCAGAACAGCCCCGACTTGGAGAGGCCGATCGCGCACCATTCGGTCATTTCTTCGTTGACAGACATGGCCAGAGGCACCGCACTGGACCGCTGAATATTCGCGCCGATCGCTTCGCCGTCAACGACTCCGTCTTCGAGCTCTGCGACTGTCTTCGCGTAGTTGCCGGTCTTCGAAGCTGAGGCAGCCTGCACGTCGGATACCTGGGAGAGATCGTGGATGACTGCGAAGTCGTTGGCGGCGTTCACCCATCCGGGGACGCTGAGGATTCCGACGCCGGCGAGGACGACTGATGCGGCAACGCCGCCGAGGACGAGAAAGGGGTTGGCCATACCCTTCACCCCTGCGGCAAGTCATCATCCTTGGCGCGGTTCGTCCCCATTGAATCGGCTCTCTTGCGGACGAAGTCGATCCAATGAGGATCTAGGCGACGGCGTCAGCGACGCTCGAGGGCTGCGCCTGCCCGATGTCGTGGCGTTCCAGAGCGCGGCGGACCGACGTCTCCCCAACCCCGAGGGTCCGTGCGATCTTCGCGTAGCTGTCTCGCTCTGCACGCATCCGCACAGCGGTCTCGATCCGTTCGGGAGTCATCACGGTAGGGCGCCCCCCGATCCGGCCCTGATTGCGGGCGTGGGTGAGCCCGCGCCGGGTGTTCTCTCTGATCGTAGAGACGCGTAATTGTGCGAGCACCGCCATGATCCCAACGATCGCCTCGCCCATCGGCGTCGAGGTGTCTACGTCCAGGAACGGTTCAGTGAGGCTCTTGAGTCGGACACCGCGTCGACCGAGGTCGCGGATCAGTTCGATTGCAAGGAGTTCTGTTCCGGCGATCCGGTCGAGGGCACGGATCACGAGGGTGTCGCCCGGGCGAAGGTAGTTGAGGCACTCGATCCACTGGGGGCGATCCGCCGTTCGCGATGACTCGCCGTGATCGACGAACAGGCGTTCGGCACCGGCGGTTTGCAGCTCCGCTTCTTGCGCCTCCGGGTTCTGCTCTCGAGTGGAGACCCTCGCATAGCCGATGATCGCCATCCGTCACCTTCTCCCATCCACCGAAAACTGTAGCACCGGCATTCCGGCGCGAATCAGTTTCGGCAGGGGTTTTCGGCGGACTGGACTACGGCGTGTCGCACCCAACGCGGGTGGGTGACCCGTGTCCGCCGTAAACGACCGTTTTCGGCGTGCGGTGTGATCGTTGTGGGAGTGTCGCATGTACGCGAGCGCTCCGCGTGCCCCCCGGCTTGCAGCTCAAGCACCAGCGGCGACGCTCATGCGGTTTCGATCGCCAGGACCACATCAACGCCGGCGTTGTAAGCTTCGGTCTCCTCGAGTAGCTCGATCAGTTCTGACTGGATATCGGTCAGGGGCTTGCCTGGGGTGCTGGAGAGTCGGCGGATTCCGCCGTCCACGATGAGGGCGGCTCGGCCCGTGCGCTCCAGCACCGGGATGTCGGCTCGCTTGCGGACGAGCTTGCGTGCTTTCGCGATGAGCCTCCGGGCCTCCGAGTCAGACGTCGTCGTCGTGATCACAATCGCTTCCTCCCAGTCAGCGGCGATCGCCACCGGGGTCACGAGAGCGCGGCACAGGTCGGCTGGCAGGCTCGGCCGGGGGAAGCGCCACGCGGACTGCTCATGCAGCGGAGAATCTGCCCACGTCTCGTCAGGCTCGATCTCCTCGACGGTCACGAGAGCGCCAATGCGGCGCATCTCCCACCCGTGACCAATCGCTCTGTCCCCGAGCGGGCTGTACCGCTTCCTGGTGCTCAGGTCGATAACCTGCGCATCATCGCGCCAAACCCCCGCCGTCTTGAGCGCGTCCTCAGTTGATCTCACCAGCTTCGACAAGTCAGGGATAGTGTCAGGCACCGTACGTTTCGTCTTCGGATGCCCCTTCGGACGCGGTAGGTAGAACTCGATGGTGAGGTGTACGGGACCGGTGATCACCGCGAAGTCCTGGTCATCATCGATTGCGTTCACCGCCGCAGCGACCACGTCCTGCCGCCAAGGTCTGACCGCCGCCGACGATTCTGTGAGGATCGCCTTGCCCGATTTGCTCATGCCCTTGAACGACTTCGAGCCTTGAGGGGCGGGGACACCGTTCACGGCGAACTGCAATCGCCGACGTGGTGGGAGCTCCGCCTCGATTCGGGTCGCAGGCATCGTGATGGTGCTCATGGAATCCACCCCTGCGTCACGTGAGCGTGGGTTGGGATCGAACTGGAAAGGCGCACGAGGTCGATGCCAGCGCGTGGGCTCACGAGTTCCATGCTTCCCCGAGGGTGTCGGCCGCGTACAACGCGCTTCGGTCGCCTCGGATCAGGTCGGCAACGCTGAGCTTGGATCTCGCGTTCGAGAAGTTCCCTGACTCATGTGCGTATCCGGTCCGCTCCCCTAGTTCTCTCATCGACAGTGAGCCCGGCCAGACAGTAACCAGTTCGCTGAGGATGGCCGCTTGCGCCTTCGGGAGCTCCCGAAGCCACCAGCTGACGAGTTCCCTCCCGGATGGTAGGGGCTCGTACCCGCCGTTCAATTCCAACGCCCCTGCCCCGACGTCTGTCATCTCAACTGCGTTGTTGCCGCCGACAATGAGTCCGCGGGAGCGCAGAGCGGACATCGTGTTGCTGAAGTGCCCAGATTTGTGGGCGTACTTCGTGAACAGGCCGATCTGTTGGGTGGACAGTGTGCCGTGCGTTGCGAGAACTTGCAGGATCGCCTTCTGCATCTTGGACAACTTCGCGTCCTCGCCTGGTGGCGTTACGGCTGCTGCGGCAGCATTTCCCACGCGCGGCGGGCGTGAGGGGGAAGGCGTTGGCGGCACAGGTCGCGCCTGCGATGCTGGGGCCGCGCGCCCTCGACTTACAGCTTCCAGGCGAGCGGCGACAGCCCCCGCGGCCTCCACGCTCTCGCTAAGCTCCACCGAGGCAGAGCGCGCGCCGCCGGCGACCTCAGCCAAACGGGAGACCAGCTGGTCGATGAGTCGACGGTCTTCATCGGTGACGGAAGGGACGGGGATCTCCACCTCGACGGTGACCGGGTCCTCCCGCTTCGATGATGAGGTAGCGAGCTGTCGCTCCAACTCAACGATCCTCTTCCGGAGAGCCTTCGGATCCTCTTCCTTCTGGCGTTGCACTGTCGCGGCGATTTCCGCTCCGAGCGCATCAAGATCGATCGTGGCTCGCGCGGTAGGGGTGACCACAGGCGAGCCCACCTTTGGTGTGGCGGAGGAATCAAACGTGCGGATCCGCCGGACCTGGACCTTCTGGAGGACCTCGAGCCATTCTGGAGACCACACCCATGCGGTCCCTGTCGGGAGTGAGGCAAGGGAGGTTCGCACCTCACGCGCTTGCCCCTCGTCCGCGTGCAGCTTCACCCACTCATCGATCGCAGCAACGTCACGGGGGCCGGTGAGCCCGAGAGTGATGAGGACCTCCACCTGAGTGAGGACATCTTTGTGGATGACTGCCGGCCTCTGGGATACCAGGGTCGCCCCCAACCCCCGCAGCCGGCCGCGTCGCACGAAGTCCTCCATCGCCCCGAGAAGAGCGCGAGCTTCCGGGAACGGAGTCTGCGGGGCGAACTCATCGGCCTCATCGAAGACGACATGAAGAGGCTCACGGTTGGAGTGGTACAGCTCCTCGATGAACGCGGTTGCGAACCGGCGCTGCCCAGCCTTCCGGAACCCGGACAGGTCGATGACGGCGGGGACGCGGTGCTGCATAAGGGTGCGGGCGATCAGCTCCCCTGCGGTGTCCTCGATGTCCACATCCCCGTGCATCCCACCGAACACGACCACGGGCAGGCCGGCCTTCTTCCCGTCGAGAGAAGAACGGATGCCCCACCATGCACCGACAGTGTCCATGACGATGACTTGCTGCCCGGCGGTGACCATCTCTTCAACGAGCACTTTCGCTGTGCTCGTCTTCCCGCGGCCGCGCTTACCGACGATGGCGAATGTCTGGGTGACAGCGTCGATCGGGATCGTGAACTCCGCCCCAAGGCGGAGTTGTGGCTGGGTGGTCATGCTGGCTCCAGTTCTGCGTTCGGCGTCTGCTTGGCGCCGCTCTCGATGCCCCGCAGGTGCAGCAGCAGCCGTGCTGTCATGAGGGCGTCCTCTCCAGCATCGTGATGCTGGAAGTCCCCCAGGCCGAGGTGTTCGACCAGGGTGTTGAGCTTGTGGTTGGGGGCGTTGGGGACGACTCGGCGCGCGTACTTCACTGTGTCGAAGAACTCGAACGGGGGCGCTGCGATGCCCGTCTCCTGACTGGTGGCGGCTATCACCGCTCTCTCGAATGCGGCGTTGTGGGCAACTAGCGGCAGCAGCAGTCCGTCGACGGTTGCGAGGCGCACGAGACGTTCCATAATCTCCGGCCACTCGGGGGCGCCGACGATGTAATCCTTCTCGAGCTTGTGGATCTTCTTAGCGTGTGCTTCGAAACGGCGGAACTTCTCTGGCGGCAGAACCGGTGAGGTGTTCTTGCGCCCGATCTGCCCCTCGTAGACGCGGACTACACCGATCTGGATGGGGCTGGCACGCTTGGCCATGCATGTCTCAAAGTCGATGGCAACGAAAGAGCTAGGAGCGGCACCGGCGTACGCGATTGCTTTCCGCTTTACGACTGCGACCGTGAAGGCCGTGTCGACCTCTACAGCACCAGCTGCCACGGCCGCAGCACGCCGTGACTCTGTCACGTCGTAGTGCTCTTTCGGCGTGCCCGGATACTGAATCCACTGTCGCTTTAATCCGATCCGGTCCGCCATTGCGTCCAGTTCTGCGCGGGTGTCCGCGGTCATGTGAGACCACGTGCCGCGCACGACACGGCCTCCGTTGGGGACGTTGGCGGGGATGCGGGCAGCGTCAACGTAGACGGTCATGAGGGCCCCCGCTGGATCGCACTCGTAGAGCTTCCGGCCATCATTACCTCGCCTCTGCCATCCGAACGCCGGCGTCTTCCCGAGACCAAAGTGCGTCACCATCGAAATGGAGCCCTCGGAACATCGCACACTGCTCGAACAGGGCCAGGCTTGGCTCCTCGCCACGGTGCGCGGCGACCCGAAGCACGAGGCGCAGAAGCATCTTGATGTCACGAGGAGTGATCTCCGGGAACCCAACGAGGAGGTCATCGAGGAGGGGCTCACCCAATGTGACTCCGTAGTTGTCCGCCATGACGAGCCAGATCGCGCGAGCGTGCTCCTTACTCGGGGTGCGGTAGTCGATGATCGCCGCGCAGCGCGAGAGGATCGCGTCGTCGATGTCGTTGGCACGGTTGGTGGTCATGAACAGCAGGCCCTGGAAGTACTCCATGGTGCGCAGGAACTCGGCGACGATCGCGTTTTGCTGCAGGTCGGTGCCACGCTCCAGCACGAACACGTCAGCTTCGTCGAGGAGCAGCACGGCGTTCCATCGCTGCGCGCGGGCGAACACTGTCTCGAGGTTCTTTCGGACATCGGGGGCTGTGACCCCGAGCGATCCGGAGTGGATGGAGTACAAGGGGCGCTGGATAATCTCGGCGTAGACCTCGGCTGTGAGCGTCTTTCCCACGCCCGGTACGCCCTTGGCGAGGACCACATTGCCTGCGGTCTTGCCCTCCACGATGTCGCCAACGAACGTCGACAAGTCGGTGGTGAGCACATTCAGCAGTTCACGCTGGTCGCGGGGAAGGATCAGCTTCTCACCGAGGCTCTTGTCGTACTCGTACTCCGTGAGGTCCGCGGCGTTGACCGTGAGGTTCTCGTGCGTGGACAAGTCAAATACAGGCAGGATCGTGTCCACCGGGACAGGCCCCACGGAAGCGTCACTGTCACCCCAGACGATTGAGGCGCTTTCGACGCGGAGGGGTTTGATCTCGTTCGGGGCGAGATCGTGGATCACTTTGACGTTCATGCGGCCGTTGGGCGTGCGCCATCCATAACGGTCCCCCTCGCTCAAGGGTGTTCCGGTGAAGCGGTACTGCTTTGCGAACCCGTGCATGGTGTTCTGGAACAAGTCGAGACGTTCGCCGTAGGCCTCACGAAGCTCACGGGTCTCCTTGTAGGCGTCGGCTTTGAGGAGGAGGTCAGCGGGCGTTTTCCCCGCGATGTCGGATTTGGCGAATGTGAGGTGCCTGGTCACGCGCACCTCTTTTCCGAACAGCATGTCGGCCTCGAGCTCGACTACGACGTACTCGTTCCCCCCGGCTCTGTCCTCTCTCTGCTGGATGGTGCGCACGAGGTACGGATGGAGATGCCCGTCGGCGCCCTTCACGTATAGCCATCCGTCGATGACATCCTGTCGGAGGAACTGGATGAGGATCTCGACAGCTGCCCGGTACGACGGGATCTTCTTCACGTGCCCGGCTCGGGCGGCGATGATCGCGTTGACCACGCGCAGGAACCCCTTGTCCTCCGCGCGCTCTGCCGAGATGGCGAGGTCGTCCAGCGCGGCGGGGGTGAGATCGGATGCCGTGAGTGTGGTCTCGTCGGACCGCCATGATCCGGCGCGCTTCCGGGCGGATTCGAGGTCACCGCTGGTGGTAGCCGCGAGAATCTTGGTGGGTACGTGAAGGCTCATGCCTCTCACATGCGCGGTCAGGTCGTCGTGACGATCGGGACGCCGAACTCGAGAGCTTCGGCCAGGGTGCGGCCGTTACAGTTTCCGCATCGATCCTCCCCGCGGGAGGGGGTCGTCCACCCATCCTCTGCGGCTTCAGCTCGTGCGTCGGCGATGTTGAACGACGTGCTTGACTCGCGAGACGCGAAGCACCGGTCGCAAACCAGTGTCACGAACTTGAACGCGGTCATGATGACCACATGCGCGGTCGCGCCGCGCATGTGGTTGATATGGGCACACGAGCGCAGTTCCGCGAGGTCGACCACCCGCGTGGGCAGGTCGGTAATCCCGGCCAGTTCCGGATGTCCAACAACAGTGACCCAGTCGATACGCTCACGCCTTCTGCGGCCGATCAGGTCGCCGAGGAAGTGGAACTTCCGAGCGTCGAGTATGGTTCAGAGCCTGCGCCGTGGCGGTGGGATGGGGTATCGACCCCGTTCTGATTGGCGGTCAGCCGGTGACGAGCTCGTGTCCGCTGGCGCGAAGCATGTCTCGCGCGACGACGGCCTCCTGAAGGATGGCGATCGCATCGTCTGCATCGGAAACAGGGATGCTCATCTCGGGCCCTCGAGGACCGATGACGGTCAGTTGACCCTGGCCATCGTCGTCCAGCATGAGTTCGCAGGCACGACTGTTGCCGGGGAGGGTAACCCTCAACCCGCTATAGATCCGCGTCTGCTCGATCGGCATTCCTGCACTCCCTGACAGTCGCAGGATACAGGAGCCCGCCGATTGAGCGGTGTTACGCGCTCCGAGGGGTCTGAACCTGCCCCTCTTGGCCGTCCCAGGCTGCGGCGACGGCATCGGCGTAGGGGCGATAGTCCTCGGCGACCTGCGCGAGAGTTTGCAGGAACGCGTCCATCAGCTCCTCGCTGCTGGAGGCGGGGTTGTCCGTTTCCGCCACCAGTCCATCGATGACGTCGGTGACGCGCAGGCCGTCATCGTCGGCGGGGATGCTGTGGAGGGAATGGGATGCGGTCGCACCGATGACCCGGAGGATGTGTCGACGAGACTCGTCCGTGTTGCCATCTTGCTGAAGCTGACGAACCACTGCTGTTAGCAGGCCGGACGCGGACAGGCACCACTGCGCAGGGAGGAGAGTCTCCAACAGGTCCCGGGCGTACCTCACGCCCCATTCGGGATCCTCGGGGCGCTCAATCGCCGCCGTGAGATCGATGCTGTCGAGAACACCGTCAGGGCGACCGTCCAGCCACAGCTGGATGCGTGCCTGATCGACAGGGTTATCCGAGTCGATCCCGTACGCCGAAAGCACATCGGCCCAGGTGCCGTCAGTTGGGTCGAACAGCCCGGCGAAAGTCAACTCGAGCATGACGCGCACTGCCCAAGCCTCGTCGGACTCCACCTCGGTCTCGCCGGTCAGCTCGCCGGTGATCTCGTCGGTGACGCGAAGCCGGTAGCGAAGCGCGAGGTGTGGCGGTAGCCAGAACAGCGGCAGCCACATCATGTCCGGGTTCACGCCCGACCACCGTGCGACCTTGTCTCCCTCGGCCTCATGGTCGCGAACGGGCACCGGGATTGGGACATTCACGACAGGGGTCGCCAGCACGCGCTCGGGTGCCACGCCCGTAGCGTCCACGAACCGGTCGAACCGGTCGAGGTACTCGACGGGGTCGGAGCTCAGCAGGGGCTGGTCACCGGGGTCGGCCAGGAAGAGGCGCCGGCGTACCGGGCTGTCGTTGGTCATTGCAGTTCTCGATTCTCAGACGACCTGTAGGGGATTTCTCCTGCAGTCACTTTTCACCCCTGCGGCATGCCCAGACCAGGTCCTACGCAAACAGATCCCACATCGGATAGGGCTTGCGGTTCGCCGTCATCGACGCCATGCGCGAGAGGGTGTCCATCTGCGCGAAGTCATTCTCCGTGAGAGCGTTCGGCACCCATTCGTGGGTGACAAGCTCGTAGGTGAGCTCGTGCGCGGTGATCTGCCGACCTTCGAATGTGACCCGACAGTTGAGCATCTTCTGTTGCTCGGATTCGTCGGGACCGACCATCGTCCGCTGCATCACCAGTTGATTGGCGCGTAGAACCGTCCTCATGTCGGCCGGGTGGATCATCGTTCGCGGGTATCGTGCCCGCGCCTGTTCAGCGAAGACGGGCATATGCGGAAGCAGCATTTCTACCTCCACCGATTCCTGGTCGGCGCCGTCTTTGAGGGCACGAGCCATCTCGTTGATGCTCCGCGCGTCGGTGTGAAGGAAGCTTCTCCCCATCGCCCACGCTTCATCCTCAATGCGGTTCTTCCGCCAACGCTCGAAAGCGTAGGTGGCGTTCGAAAGAACCCGATCCGAGATCGGAGCTTGCTCGTAGAACGCGATGAACTCCTCCGCGGTATGCAGCGCGGGCGGGTACAGAAAACTTCCGGTCGCTGATTCAGCCAAGGTTCCCTCCGGTGGTGTGTTGGTCCTCGGACCATACTGCCCACCTTGGCTGGATCCCGCCGGTTGACGCGGCTGAGGGGCGGAAGCGATCATCATCGCTGCTCCTTTTCGGTTCGGTCCTGATGCTCGCGCCACGCGCGAAGCAGCTCTGCATTTGCGGCACGTCGCTCCTCGCCGGACCGTGCCGCCTTGGCGACAGATTGCGCCAACGCTGAGGTTCTCGCTTTGTCGACTCCTACTGCTACTGCTGCGGCTGCCACTCGGGCGTCGTTGACGACCGATCGGACCGCGCTGGAACCGATGAAGTGCTCGGCAGTCTGCTTTGCCGCGTCCTGCACACCCCATCCGGCGCGTCGCATCGCCATGGTGGCGTCCGCGGGCGCGGAGAGGACCGATGCGACACGTGATGCCGCTGTGCGGGTTTGCTGGACGACCGCGTTGGATTGGGCTCGGCTCATCTCTTTCGCCCGAGGTGCTGTGGCGCTCCTACGCGCCTGAACGGTCGCCGCTGTCATCGACACCGGCACAGAGAAGGTGCGAGCGCCTCCCGCAAGATCCTTCGTTGGGGATGCGCTCGAGAGGATAGTGCGGGCCAGATCACGCGCCTCCGACATCCGGGCACCATGGACATTGCCCGTCAGTTTCGGAGCGGAACTGGATGCATCCCATGCAGCACGCCGTAGCGCCGCGTCGTCGCCCTCGAGGATTCTACCGGTGCGGGCGGCGGCCATCGTCATTCCCGCCGCGGCCTGCTGGGCTGTGACTTCTCGAGCGTTGGGGTTGTTTCGAGCTTCGATGGTTGCGAGGCGGGCCCGTTTCCGGGTTGCCATCTCAGATGCGACAGCGGTGATTCCGAGCGCACCGGCGATCGTCCCCCCGTACGTGTGGGCGTGATCCCTGATCTTCCCGCGGTACGATCGCGCTCGGTCGCCGATCATTCCGGCGACATCGCCCGGGGCTGCGGAACCGTGTTCGGCCCTGTAGGCGGATCGAGCGGCTTTCAGGTCGGCCTTGTCCCGTGCCTGCTGCTCCTTGATCGCCTGGAAGGTCGCCTCAGCAGTGCTTGGGTTCGTTCTCTTGCCCGCGACAGCCCCGGCGGCTGCAGCGGCTGCACCCGCTACCGCCAATCCGCCGGCAGCTCCCTTGGCTGCCGCGCCTACTGGCGCCATTCTGGAGCGGCTGGCTGCACCCGCAACAGCACCGGCCTTCTTGCCGTGGAGGGCGTTTCTGACCACCCCTCTTCCGGCGCGACGGATTCCGCGGCGCATCTCCCCTGAGGCGATGCTCCCCACATATGAGCCGACGCCGGCGCCGACTCCGGCAGCCACGCCAGCGCCGATGACGCCGGACGCTCCGGCCTTGTTCCATGCAGTCGCACCGCGGATCGACACGGGCGACGGGAGCTTGAAGACTCGCGTGAACATCATGTGCACCAGGATCAGCGCCGTGATCGGCGCCATTCCTGCCCAGATCATCGTGCCGAGAGCGCCCTCGCCCCACAGGTCCCCCCCGATGAGGATCAGGGCGCGAGTGAATATGACCACGAAGGTGAGGATCAACGTCGTCAGGGAGGCGAAGATCGCAGCTCCCAGGAACTTGTTTGCGGTACGGGTTAGTTGATCCTTCATCTGCTGCGGCTGGAACAGCGAACCGATCAGTACGAACCAAAGGCCGAGGATGAACACGGCCGCGAAGAGCTTTGAGATGATCACGACGATGTCGATGAACCCGAATGCGAGCATCGACAGCCCGGCACCGATCACGTATGCGCGGGTGCCTGCCGCCCCGCCCCACGGGGACAGACCAGTGAGGTTCGTCAGGAAGTCCTGCACGGCGACGCTGTCAGCGGCGCCGGAGGCGCGGTCTTGGATCCAGCCTGAGTCCCCCGAGATGTAGAAGATGTCTGGGATCACCTGCTCTTGTACGGCGGCGCCGGAGGTGTCGATGATCTGCCTGGCGTTCCACCACCCTTGGCAGGACTCGTTCGCGTTGGCTGCGGTCATTTCCGTGCCCCGCGGGTTGGTGACCCAATTCTCGATACCTCCGCGGAAGCCTTCCCAACCGGCCTCCCACTCCCACGTGAAATCTGTGCCGTTGAATCCGACCGGTTTGCATGCCGCCCATGCGACGACCGATGCGGTCCCGGCGTTATTGCTTGCCGGTGCGAACGGGGCGCGCGTGGCGGAGTTCGTGGTGATCGCCGCTTTCATCTCTGCATTTGATCCGCCGGCTGATGTCTCCAGTCCTCCAGCGGTGACGTACGCCTGCTGGGCGGGACTCATTCCGGCACGCCAGTCGAGGATGCGGCAGTACACCTTGTCGGCGTACGGGTTGTCGTAGCCTGCCTGTGTTTTGGTCCACACGTACAGGCCGGTGGACTCCCACAGGGAATCCATCACGTTCGCGATCGCGACCTTGCTGGTGGACTCGTTCGTGACGGCTAGATCAGTCTGGTTTGTGAACCGTTCGTCGAGCTCGCGAACATAGTCCGTGCAGCCGAGGCCGTTTCCTAGCTGGTTGGTGTCATTCGAGCCCCACACGGTGGTCTCGACACCGTCCGCGAAGATGGCGGCGGGGGTGGCGGCAAGCCAGCCGATGGTGTCGTTTACGCCTTTCACGAACCATCCGGGGGTGGCCGGTGCTGGGTCGTACTCGCCGCTTCCGGGGGTGTAGTTCATAGCGGAGTAGCCCACGCCGAAGACCAACGCAGCGACTAGCGCGACGGCTCCGGTTTGGCGGAGCATCACGGCTACACCACGTCCGAAGGTGCGGAAGATGGTAATCGTCATGACGAGCACCAGGAGGACACCGAACAGTGCGACGCCGCCGGTGGATCCGGTGACGGAGAAGAGAGCCTCGAGGAGCATCTTCACGATCCCGTCGATGGTGGATCCGATGCCGTTGAGCACATCGAGTGTGACGGCGAACTGGGTGAAGTCGGAGCTGATCTTGTAGAACAGGTTCCCCATTGCCATCTCGTTGCCTTGCACGATGATGCGCTCGGTCTGCTCCGCCATCTGGGTGCCGACAAACCCGTCGAACTGGGTGTGGAAGCCGTTAGCTGCACCCACCCACCGGTTCAGTGTCCGGTACGGCGACTCGGTGAGCGTGCGATCCGTGTACTCGTCGTCGGTGAACTCATCGTCAACAAACGGGACGCTCATCTCCGTGGCGGTATCCCGGGCCTCGGATGCCGCGATTGGTTCGCTGATTGGTGCGGCCGCAGCCGGCGATGAAGCGATGAGCGCCCCTGACGCAAGCGCCACGATGACGGCGATGACCCCGAACAGCCGTGCCACAAGGCGAGGAGGGTTGGTCACGCGGGACGCCCTTCCGACATCCTTCGCCCACGCATACGCGCCCGGCTAGTCGGGATAGACCCACGCTCGCCGGCCAGTTGCGAGGGGACAACGGTCACCTCTCCGGTTTCTGTGGTCGGTTCGATGGGGACGAACTGCCGCTGGTGCATCACTGCTTGGGCTTCCGGGACGGGTTGACCAGCAGCGTAGAGGACACCGTTGCGGGCACGCCGGGCGTCGACAATCGCTTGGTAGTTCATGAGCTTGAGCCCCTTGGTCTGGCGGGAGTCCCAGAGCCAGAGCGCTGCCATCACGACAACAGGCACAGCAATGATTCCCCACACCCCGACCAGCACCGCGAGGATGCCAGCGACAGGGACCGCCGCAATGAACGCGGCGCAGATAATCAGGAAGGTGTGACGGCGGACCTCAAACGTCATCACCACCATCCGGCGGTTCTCATTGCGCTTCCGACCGGTCAGTTCGGTCAGGCTGTAGACGACAGGCACGCGGCGCCTCTGCTCCCCGGCTCAGGCGATGATGCCGACGAGCCAGTCCACACCGTTCACGACGATCACGATCAGCACCTGCAGGATGGTCAGGATGATCGGGATCAGCACGGATGGTCCGGTGAGGACCAGGCCGACGATCACGGCCATGACCGGGAAGCCGGACGCTCCCCCGCCACCCCCGCGACGCTTCTTCCAAGCCCACATGATCACGGAGACAGTGATCACGAGCACGCCGAGCACGGCTAGAACTGTGCCCAGGCCGGGCGCCCACGAAGTGATCTGGCCCCACAGGTTGCTCCACGCTCCCTGGAGGTTGAGGTCGCTGTTCATGTTGTCCCCTTCTCGCGCGTAGCGCGTAAGCCGCCGGTGGCGGTGTGCTCGGTCTTCACCCCTGCGGCGAGTTGTCGGCTGCTGCGGAAAGTGCGGACCGCCACGTCAGCTCCGCCCGACTGTCAAACTCGTCGATCGCGTCGACGACTTTGTTGCGTCCGGATGCATCCAGCTGACCGAACGGCGCGAACAGTGCTGCTTCCTCGTCCTTGCTGGCGTGCCCATCCAGCCACTTCATGGCGAGGGCGTGTACCCCTCCTCCTTGGGTGACGATGTCTCGTGCGCGGTTCGCGGCCCGGCGTGTGATGCATCCGATGACGGGCTGAGGGGTACCGGGGTTGCGGCTGGTTAGGATCCCCCACATCTGCTTGCGTGTGTCGGCGACGCTCTTGTCCCCGACCTCGAGGTAGTGGAGCGCACGGGCGGCTGCCTGTTCGGTCTCATCCCCTTCGTCTTCGGTCTCAGCGACCAGGATCGAGCCCAGGGTGTCCTCCCCGTCGACGCCGCCGACGGGCGCGTCCAAGCTCAGCTGGGAGAACTCGACGTAGTAGTCCGGCTTCGGCCGGCGACCGGGCGGGAAGGACATCCGGATTTGGCCCGCGAGTTGTTCAATCTGAGTCTTGTTCAGATGCGTGCCCTCGGCTTCGAGGTCGGCGAGCCTTGCACGGAGCATTCGACGGGCGCGGAAGTCTTCATGGCGCAGGCCGAATCGAGCATCGTTGCCATAGTCGTTGCCGTACTTTCGGGCAACCAGCCCCAGGAACGCTTTCTCGTCGAGTCGGTCAGCAAGGTCGTCGTGCCGTTCGGCGCGCTCAAGGAGATGGACCCACGAGTCCTGCACAATGTCGTCTGCGTTCTCGGGGTCGATCCGGTATGAGGAGGTGATGCTGCGCGCCGTCCGTTCCAGGGTCCGCTGACTGGCGCGGATTGCTTCGACGGTGACCCGGCTCGCGTGCGGCCGGCCCGCTGTGAGTGCCTCCCGTGGTTCCGTATTGTCACGTGTCGCGAACTGTCCGCCCTGAGGGCTTCCTGCGGTGCGCCGCGCGATCCCATTTGCATCGGTAGTTGTGCTCATGCCCACATGTGGGCGGCACCTGACTCAGGTAGGTCACGGAAAGATAACGATGATTTCGCTTTAGGCAGGGCCCTTGTATGTGCGCATGGCCTCGGCGACGAGCTCCTCGATGATCTCCCGCAACCCTCGTGAGTCGTCCTTGAACGCCACGGAGTCACCCACGTCGCCGATCGCGCTTTCGAGGATCTCCACCTTCCGCCCCAGAACCCTTTGGATCACCTCGTCGAGGGTCCCTCGAGCAACGAGGGTGCGGATGTGGAGCGCCTCTGCTGTCGCACCGGGCCTGTGATGGCGATCTTCTGACTGTTTGATCATCGCCGGGGTCCAGTCCGTCTCCGCGAAGATCGTGTCTGACCCACGTGTGAGTGTCAGCCCGAACCCTGCAGCGGTGATCGAGCAGATCAAGACCGGTATCTTCCCGTCCTGGAACGCATCAACCTGCCGGTCCCTTTCGCTGTCGGATGTCTGCCCGGAGATGAGTCCCACGTTCGGCCATTGCTTGCGCAGCTCCTCAAGCAGGGAAAGGGCGACCGGCTTATGGTGCACCCACACCGTCAGCGGGCGTTCGTACGTGCGCTCATCCCCCTCACCGTCGAACCCGGTCCCGTTGAGGTGGTCTTCGATTAGCTCCAACGCCGCGGGAACCTTTGCGAGTCCAGCGGCCTGACGTAGTTGGCTGATCAACCCGATCGTGGACGCTTGTGACCAGTCGGCGAGCTCCTCATTCGTCGGACGACGCCCCTGCTGCTCGGTGAACCACGTGATCCAGCCGTGAATCTTCGCGATGACGACCTTGTGCGCATCCCGGTACTCCTTGAGGGGCACATCCAACGGGATCGATTCCCGCAGCTTCGGCGGAAGCTGCGGGAGGATGTCTTTCTTCCGGCGTCGAACCCACACATCGTTCTGCAGCGTCGAACGCAAACGACTGAGCGCCAACTTGCGTGGGCGCCACCCACCGAACCTGTCCTGGTAGCAGAAGTCCTCCAGGAACTGCGCGCGACCGCCGAACACGGGAGCTAATTGTCGGGTCAGCTCGAGGATGTTCACAAGCTCGTTGGGGGACGCGAACAGCGGTGTGCCGGTCAACGCGATCGGCGCATGGCGGATGCTCCCTGCGAGGTCAAGAACCGCCTCCGAACGTTTTGAGCCGATCGTCTTGCTGCGGTGCGCCTCATCGACGATGAGCACGTCCGCAGACCAGCCGATCAGTTTCTGCAGCGTGTCGGGTCGAGC
>Ga0207904_1000229_pt1 | contig 25825 bp, 26 predicted proteins | sample MalvirmetaMSP118_FD_184232 | JGI IMG/M metagenome (GOLD analysis project Ga0207904, IMG submission 184232) | Marine viral communities from the Deep Pacific Ocean - MSP-118 (SPAdes) | ecosystem: Environmental > Aquatic > Marine > Oceanic | place: Pacific Ocean | collected 2011-05-30 | reverse complement strand
TGCGATGTTCGGGCTCGACTGGGTTTGCCTGAGTATGGACTTTTCCTGCTCGGATGCGGCAGCATAACTGTGTGCTAAATTGGTTTTGCTGACCCGGCTGCGTGACGGTAGCAGGGCATCCGCTTGTTTGCATTGATCAAGATATTCGGCCCGACTTGTTCGACTTCTTTCTCTTAATGTATCCAGAGTTGATTGGATCGTTGGGTGCACCATAGCCTAATCCTCAGAGCTAAAGACGGTCAGTTTTTCTGGAGCCTGCAGCACTAACTCTTTGATCGGTGAGATTGATTCGCTTTGATTTAGAATGGTTTCAAAGCAACTTAATTTGTCTTTGCCGGGAATATACAGTGCGACATGGCGGGCCCTGCTTATCCAGTCGAAACTCATAGAGATTCTGCGATGCGGTGCTTCAGGCGGCGTTACGCTTACGTATCGCTGCGAGCTGGTCATTGCGGATTGGTATTCCTCGGCGTCGGGGAATAAAGAGGCGGTGTGCCCGTCCAGGCCCATGCCCAAAACAACCAAATCGAGTTGTTGTGGCAGCGATTGCGCGAGCTGTTCGCAGGCCGCCAGGTTGCTTTCAAATTCAGTCTCCAGCAATAATGAAAATACGTCGATGTTCTGTTTGCCAGTTTGGGTCACGAATTCCGTTATCATCGATATATTTTGTTGCGAAGCCTCGTTGCTCCAGCGCTCATCGACCAGCAAGAAAGACACGTCGTTCCATGGAAGATTTTCCTGAGCGAGTGCAGACAGCATCGGTTTCGGTGAGCTGCCACCGGATAGAGCGCAGTAACAATGGCCTCTGTTCTTCACGCTGGCTACAATTATGCTGGCCAGGGATTTTGCGGCTTGCGTCGGCAACTGGTCTTTGGCGCAAAGATTCTTTTTAATTGAAACCATGTTACTTGATTCCTTCAAACCAAAGTCTGCCGTCTTTTGCCAGCAATAAAGTCGAACCGGCAGGTCCCCAGCTACCCGCAATATAGGGCTCTGGAGGACTTGAGCTTGACTCCCAGTCGAGCAGTACGGGGTCGATCCACTGCCATGCCTGTTCTAGTTCGTCCTGCCGCAAGAACAGTGTTTGGTCACCCTTGATTACATCCAGTAATAGCCGTTCATAGGCATCTGCGGAGCGTTTATTGCCACGGGACTCCGGATTCAGATTGAGATCAATAGTGCGCACATCCATGCCTGGCCCAAGACGCTTTCCGCAAACCCGCAGGGTAATGGATTCATCCGGTTGTAGTGTGATTACCAGCTGGTTGCTCATCAGTTGGCCGCGGGGAGTGTCAAAAATCCAATGGGGAACTTCTTTAAACTGAACCACTATTTCGCAACTGCGTTTCGGTAGCCGTTTACCGGTTCTCATGTAAAACGGAACGCCGGACCAGCGCATATTATTAATCTGAACTTTCATTGCGACGAAGGTTTCAATATTGCTCTGGTCAGATACGCCTTCTTCGTTGTGATAACTACCACAGGCTTCTCCGTTAACCAATCCTTCGGAATACTGGCCGCGAACGACATTTTTATTAATGGCGTCGGTGTCCAGATGCTCTAATGCATAAAGTACTTTGAGCTTTTCATCGCGGATGCGGTCAGCTTCCATATTGGGTGGTGGTTCCATTGCCAGAATGCACAGCATTTGCAACAGGTGATTTTGTACAATATCCCTTAGAGCTCCGGTCTCTTCGTAGAATTCACCGCGCCCTTCCACACCGATGGATTCCGATACCGTGATCTGGAAATGGTCGATATAGTTATAATTCCACAACGACTCAAATAACGGGTTAGCAAAGCGGAGAACCAGTAAGTTTTGCACCGTCTCTTTACCCAGGTAGTGGTCGATCCGGTATATCTGGGTCTCCGTAAAATAATTCGACATCTGATCAGAAATGGATTGCGCGGTTTTCAGGTCGCGTCCGATCGGTTTTTCCAGCACTACTCTGGAGTTCTCGGTGATCAGGTCCTGGGCTCCCAGGCTGGTCGCGATTGATGAGTAGAGCGATGAGTGAGTTGAGAAGTAAAAAACCCGGGGCCGGTCATCCTCGCTGAGGAGGGGGGCGAGCTCGCGATACGATTCGGTTTTGTCCGCGACAATAGAGATAAACGTGAGATGCTTGGCAAATTGTTGCCAGGAAACCAGGTCCCAGCTATCCGGCGGGAGATGTTGTTTTAGCTTTTCCTCAACTTTAGCCAGGAAGGCGTCTTTACTCATGCTGGTACGACCGACAGCGATGATTTTGGTGCCTGACTTGAAAGGGGCAGAGCGGTATAACTGATACAGTGCTGGTAGCAGCTTGCGCATGGACAGATCGCCTGTTCCGCCGAACAACACCAGGTCGAAAAGTACTTTGTTCGACTCTTTCACTTCCTGCCTCCTACGCCAATGATGATGGGTACACAATTGTAAAGGTGTACGATTTCAATTCGAAACAGTCTGTGATCTATCAATACCCCTTAATGTAAGATGTTGCAAGTTTTTGAATACTTAGTAGCTATACTGGATTTTACCCCTTGGTTATGGGTAGAATTCAGGCTCCATTTAAGGTCGTTGAAAGGCCAATTCGCTTTGGTTATTACGATAAATTTGCACAAGGTTGGGTCATGATTAGTAAATGTATATTCCCTGTGGCCGGTTATGGAACACGTTTCCTTCCCGCTACAAAATCACAGCCAAAAGAGATGTTGCCGATCGTTAACAAGCCTTTGGTTCAATACGGTGTTGAAGAGGCCATGAATGCAGGTCTCGTGGATATCGGTTTTGTAACAGGACGTGGCAAGCGAGCGATAGCAGATCACTTCGATATTAGCTACGAACTCGAACATCAAATCAAGGGTACGGGTAAAGAAGCTTATCTGGATTCCATCCGCAAAGTCATAGACTCCTGCACGTTTGCCTATACCCGCCAAAACGAAATGAAGGGTTTGGGCCACGCGATCCTGACGGCGCGCCGCATGGTTGGCGAGGAGGCGTTCGGTGTTATTCTTGCTGATGACCTTTGTGTGGAGCAAGAAGAAGGTGTTATGGCGCAAATGGTAAAACTCTACAAGCAGTTCCGTTGTAGTATCATTGCCATTGAAGAAGTGCCTATGGAAGAGATTCACAAGTACGGTGTGATTGCCGGCGAAAATATCAAAGAAGGTTTATATCGCGTAACGGATATGGTCGAAAAGCCGGATGCGGCGGATGCGCCCACCAATCTTGCCATTATCGGTCGTTATATTTTAACCCCGGATATTTTTGAAATTATAGAACGAACCCCGCCCGGTGCTAACGGCGAAGTACAGATAACGGATGCGTTGCTGACTCAGGCTAAAGAAGGCGCAGTAATGGCCTATAAATACCGCGGTAACCGTTTCGATTGTGGTAGCGTAGACGGTTTCGTCGAAGCTACTAATTACATGTACGAGCATTTCTATCAGAACGGTAAGTAAGCCGTTCTGATAGGCTGTAGCAGGTGTTTAGCCCGACATTGAATGTACGCTTTAACGCTTACTTTTGATGTCGGCTAAAAAACTCGATCAGTCCCCGGGTCGAGGAATCCTGTTGATCGGCTTTGCCCGGATCGTGAAGCACTGAGGTTATTTGTTTACTTAGCTGCTTGCCCAGTTCTACTCCCCATTGATCAAACGCATTGATATCCCACAGCACCGATTGAGCAAATATTTTGTGTTCATAAAGCGCGATTAATTGTCCAAGCACATAAGGTGTTAATTTTTCATAAACCAGAGTGTTGCTTGGCTTATTTCCTTCTACGTAGCGGTGATCAGCTAAAAAAGTCGCGTCTACACCTTCAACTCCCTGATCGTTCAGTTCTTCAATCAAGCTTGACTTACTTCGTCCCTGCATCATTGCCTGGCTTTGAGCCAGACAGTTAGAGAACAAAGCGGCTTGCTGATCGGAGATAGGGTCAGTTGACCGTGTGCCTACAATAAAATCCACTGGAATTAGATGGGTTCCCTGGTGGATCAATTGATGAAATGAGTGTTGGGTGTTGGTGCCAACGCCCCCCCATAAAATGGCACCGGTAGCGTAATCTACTGCTTGGCCGTTCTTCTTCACGGATTTTCCGTTACTCTCCATATCCAGTTGTTGCAAATAGGCGGGAAATTGAGAGAGGTTTTGGTCATAACAAATCAATGCTTGAGTTTGGGCCCCGAAATAATCGCTATACCATATACCCAGTAACGCCATTATGACGGGAAGATTAGCTTTGAAATCGGCATGCCTGAAATGTTGATCCATTTCCCGGGCACCGCTCAGAAAACTTTCAAATTGTTGTTTGCCAATCGCCAGCGCGATAGTGATGCCAATGGCGGACCATAATGAATAGCGTCCGCCAACCCAGTCCCACATAGGATAAAGGTTTTGCTCCGGGATCCCGAATTTTGCAGCTGCTTCCAGGTTGGTGGACACAGCAAGAAAGTGCGCACCAATCGCCGCTTCATCGGGTTGGTGAGTCAGAAACCAGTCCCGTGCTGCATTGGCGTTGGCCAGTGTTTCCAATGTGGTGAATGTCTTGGAGCAAATTATAAAAAGGGTGGTTTCCGGGTCACAGGACTTGAGTGTACGGCTTATATGTACCGGATCGATATTTGAAACAAAAACAAATCGAGTGTCCTGGGCGTGGTATGCAGTAAGCGCTTCAACCGCCATGTAAGGGCCCAGATCTGAACCCCCCACGCCAATATTGACGACAGTATCGATTTGCTTGCCGGTGTGGCCTTTTAATTTACCGCTGGAGAGCTTGTCCGATAATTCGTATATACGGTTTTTCGCGGTCGTAATATCTTCCGCTATAGCATTGCTTATGTCGTTTGGGTTTGCCCGCAATGCAGTATGCAACACTTGACGTTTTTCGGTGTTGTTGATGGGTTCCCCTTTGAACATGGCTTCCACTTTTTTGCGCAAATCGGCTTTCTCTGCAAGGTCAAGCAACTGTGCAAAGCTGTCTTCATCAATCAGGTTTTTTGAGTAATCAAGCAAGAGCCCGTTGCATTGCGCGCTGAACTGTTCGAAGCGGTTTGTATCTTTTGCAAAAAGTGTTTGTAAGCCTTCCTCTAACAAGCGAGCTTTATGTTCGGCTAGCGCAGGTTTAATAAACGCAGTATTACTCACGTAACGATTCCTTTTATTCCGACTTAATTTTTTCTATCCCTGTTGTTCCAGGACAATACAAGAGGCGACAAAGTCGCGATTTATACTAAACCGTCCGCTAAGCCTATCGATGCAGGTCCTGGGCCGGGGTTCCGGATTCACTATTATAGCTTCAAAGGTGCCGTTGGATGCTTCCAGCGCAATCTGTGCGTCCAGAAAATCCAAAGTATGGTGATTCAATGGAAAGTAGGTTTTGTGTATTGACTCTTTGGCACTGAAGATCACTTTATCCAGTGGGGCAGAAGCAAATTCGTTGCCATGCCTGAACTTAATCGCGTTAAGCCGATCCTGTTCTTGTGGATTGCAAATTAAATCCAGCACGTCCGCTGAAAGAGGAGTGGCTTGCTCAACGTCCAGGCCGATACTCTGATAGCGGCTTTTTGGCGCAATGGCGACGACGCAAAGCCCCTTAGTATGACTGATACTGCCGACCCAGCCTTGCGGCCAGGCAGGCTCTCTCTGCACGCCCTTTAATAGTGCGTTGCAGGCAATGCCCTGGGCATTAAAGAGCGCATGCGCGCAGTGCCTGCCTGCGCGGAACTCGCTTTTTCGTTTGTCGACGGCTTTTTCAATTAACGCCTCTTCCTCTGTATTCAGCGGAGTTTGCCACATCCAGGGCTCGGCAATTTTCCAGAATACATCGCGGGGTATTATGCGTTCCAGCAGATCGTTATTCGGCATTGTTAAGCAGTTTTTTTTCCCAATTCAGCGAGGATTGTACGATGGCTTCGAGGTCGTCGAACTGAGGTTGCCAATCCAGTGTGCTGCGGATTTTGTCGGCCCCAGCGATCAGGGTCGGAGGATCACCGGCGCGACGACCTTCTTCCTTGATTGTCAGCGGTTTCCCGTCTACTTTGCCCACCATGTCCAGTACTTCTCGCACGCTGTATCCGTGCCCGTATCCGGCATTCAAGGTCACTGATTTGCCACCTTTGCGCAAGTAATCAAGCGCTTTCAAATGAGCGGATGCCAGATCTTCCACGTGGATGTAGTCACGTACCCCGGTGCCGTCCGCAGTGTCATAGTCTGTGCCGAAAATTGAAACATGGGGGCGCTTGCCGACAGCGGCTTCAACAGCCACTTTGGTCAGCAGGGTGGCTTTTTTCGTGCTTTGGCCAATCCGTCCTTTTGGATCGCAGCCTGCGACATTGAAATAACGGAGTACGACATGCTCCATTCCGGCATCGGCCACACACAGATCCCTGAGCATGACTTCGCTCATCAGCTTTGACATGCCGTAGGGGTTAATAGGTTGGGTTGGGGTATTTTCGGAAATGATGGCTTCTTTCGGCTCACCGTATACAGCCGCAGTGGAGGAGAAAACAAAATGTTTTACACCATGCTGTTGACAGCATTCAAGCAAGTTGCGGGTGTTGGCTGTGTTATTACGGTAGTACTTAAGAGGGTCTGCTACGGACTCGGGCACGATGGTGTGGGCAGCAAAGTGGAGTACGGTGCTAATGTCATGCTCTTGCAGGATCTGGCTCACCAGTCGGGCATCGCCGGTATCGCCCTCGATTAATTTGCCGTTCAAAACGGCATTTGCAAATCCCGTTGAAAGGTTGTCAAGTACGACGACAGATTCGCCTTGCTCACCGAGCTGCCTCACGACATGACTACCAATATAACCTGCGCCACCGGTTACCAGAATTGTACCTTGGGTCATTAACATCACTCCCGATTAAAATATCATTTTAAAATAACAATTTAGCCATTATATCACGATTAACATTACGGCTTTAGCAATCAACCCGCGAGCCGACTATAGTTAACAGTGCTTCCACCCATAACAATAGATGCGTTTAGCGGTTGATATGTTAAGAATTTTTAGTGCATTTGGTCTGCTGATATTCAGTCCCTTGCTTTTATCGCATCCGGTGGACGTTTGCCTGGCGCGGGTTGCTGATGCCGCTAGCCGGGTGAAGGCGTGTCAGCTTAGTCAGTCCCTGGCCGACGAATGCAAGCAGCAGCAAATTGATTTGCAATCCCGTATAGCTGAATGCAAAGCAGCTATGTTCACCGATCAGGCCATTCTGGGCGCCGAACAGGAAGGGTCACAGCGTGTCAAAGGCGACGTGGGTCAAAGCCCCTACCTGAGTCAGCGCCGCAAGCGTTTGCAGCTTGCCCAATCGGTCGCGCCTAATTTTGAAGCCTTTAATCACTTATTTCCGGACCTGAGTCACGCACAGGGCGACCTTCAGGAACATTTCGGCGGGGTAAAATGTCCTAACAGCTTCGAAGGGGCTAATAACCGGTGGGCACTCGCCCGGGTGGTAGCATTGGAGAGATTCTCCTTGCAAGCCTCCTGGGAGGAGACCGAGGAGATTGGTTCGGTTAAATTTTATGCGATGGAGCGAGAGGTTGCTGAGCGATGTTATGCGGCGAATAGCGGAGGGAAAGGTTACCTTGTAGTCAATATTCCTGATTATGTCCATGCAGGACTGTTACGTGACGCGGCTGCTCAGGTATTAATCTGTGAGGACAGTCGGTGTATTCATGATCTCATCGAATTAGAATCGCTCTATCAGCGGTATCGTCTGGAGTATCAGGAATATCGCGATTTACTTGAGTGTTCTGGTATCGTTGAGCAAAATTACACGCGAAGTCGGGCGAAAAACCGACCGCAATTGGCCGCGAAGCTACCGGATTCGTGTCCGGCGCAGGAAATTGAGGTGAAATTGAAGCGTGCAAAGAGTAGGGTAGCGGAGTCTGACCAGCGCTTATTTGGTGTTGAACCGCTTCGGTTAGAAAGCACAAAATCTTTGTAAAAAGAGATATTTACTGCGGATTGATATATTTTTGGTGTGAAGGCATCATAATCCGCTAAACGATAACAATTAAAGCAATTATTTCCCGGGTAAGAATTTAGGGTAGGCGCTTAGGCTCTCAATTTTCTCAATTTGATGGAACTTGGCGCTCTATTAAAGTGATTGTAGTGAGAGTGCCTTTGGCTTTCAGGAGAAGAATATCATGGCAGAACCACTTCCTATGACAGATGAGCAGGCCGGTGAGGCCATCAGCCGCAGACGATTACCCTTTACGTTTGCTAAACGTTATGGGGTCGTAATCGAGCAGATTGGTGAAGTGGATGCGATGGTCGCCTTTAAAGCCGGTATAACACCAACCACCATTGTTGAGATCCGACGCTTCCTGGGTATGCCGATCCAGTTCAATGAAGTGAACGATGCTGAGTTCGAGCGTCGCCTGTCAAAAGCCTACGAGAACAACTCGAGTGAAGCCATGCAAATGGTAGAGGGGCTGGGTGACGAAATGGATCTCGCCAGCCTGGCAGATTCCCTCCCGGAAACGGAAGATCTAATGGAGCAGGAAGACGATGCTCCTATTATTCGTTTGATCAACGCACTATTGACCGAAGCAGTCAAAGTGAATGCCTCTGATATCCATATCGAAACCTTCGAAAAGCGGCTGGTTGTGCGTTTCCGGGTGGACGGCGTTCTACGCGAAATCGTACAACCCAAACGGCAGTTAGCCCCTTTGCTGGTATCCCGTATAAAGGTAATGGCAAAATTGGACATTGCCGAGAAAAGGGTACCCCAGGATGGTCGTATTTCACTCAGAGTGGGTGGCCGTGAAATAGATGTCCGGGTTTCCACTATGCCGAGTAATGCCGGTGAGCGGGTTGTGCTTCGCTTGCTGGATAAGCAGGCTGGCCGTCTTGATCTGACGCACCTCGGTATGGCGGGTGACGACCTCAAGCGCATGACTTCCATCATCACCAAGCCCCACGGCATAATTCTGGTGACCGGCCCCACCGGTTCCGGTAAGACAACCACGCTGTATGCCGGGCTAACGCAGCTCAACGACAGCTCGCGCAACATACTCACAGTTGAGGACCCGATTGAATATCAGTTGGAAGGCATCGGTCAGACCCAGGTCAATACCAAGGTTGAAATGACGTTTGCGCGGGGATTGCGGGCGATGTTGCGTCAAGATCCGGATGTGGTGATGGTCGGGGAAATCCGGGATTTGGTGACCGCGGAGATTGCGGTCCAGGCCAGTTTGACCGGTCACCTGGTGTTATCCACTCTGCACACGAACACGGCTATCGGTGCGGTGACGCGTCTACAGGACATGGGCATTGAGCCCTTCCTGATATCGTCGGCCCTGCTGGGGGTGCTGGCTCAGCGTCTGGTTAGGGTACTGTGTCCGGAATGCAAGGAAGCCTATACGGCAGATGAGGGCGAGTGCGAGTTGTTCGGGTTGGATAAGAACAATCCGCCCCGAATTTTCCGCGCTACCGGGTGCGATCACTGTAACCAAAACGGTTATGTTGGCCGGACGGGTATTTACGAGCTGATTATTATAGACGAGGAGCTCAGAACCCAAATCCACAACAATGCGAGCGAACAGCAAATGACAGCGACCGCACGAAAATCCGGGACCGACATTCGCGCTGATGGGCTGCGTAAAATTCTGGAAGGGTCGACCACGATTGATGAAGTGCTGCGTGTGACCAGGGAGGGCTAACCCGGTGCCGGCATTCGAATATGTAGTTTTAGACGCCCGGGGCAAACAGAAAAAAGGGGTTCTCGAAGGGGACAGTGCGCGCCAGGTAAGGCAGCAGTTAAAAGAAAAAGGTCTGGTGCCGCTCTCTGTGGATACCACCAGTCAAAAGCAGGATAAAGACGATAACGGTAAAGTCAGCTTTTCCCGTGCTTCGATCAGTGCGGGGGATCTGGCTGTGGTTACCCGCCAACTGGCGACGTTGTTACAGGCCGGATTGCCTTTGGAAGAGGCCCTGAAAGCGGTTGCGAAGCAGCAGGAAAAAGCCAAAATTACCAGCGTGATGTCCGCTATTCGTTCAAAAGTGGTGGAAGGCCATACGCTGGCTTCGAGCCTGTCTGAGTTCCCGCAATCCTTTCCCGAGCTTTATCGCGCTACTGTTGATGCAGGGGAGCATTCGGGTCACTTGGATTTGGTGTTGGAGCAATTAGCAGAATATACGGAAGCGCGCTATCGCACGAAGAAGAAGGTGCAGGGGGCAATGATATACCCGCTGGTATTAACGGCTTTTGCGTTTCTGATAGTTGCCGGTATGCTCACCTTTGTGGTCCCCAAAATCGTTTCGGTTTTCGCTGATTCCGGCCAGGAACTTCCTACATTAACCAAAGTCCTAATTGCCAGCAGTGAACTATTGCAAAATTGGTGGTGGCTAATGGCAATCATGGCTACGGGCGCTTTCTATGGCTTCAAGCGTGCGCTGAAAAACGAGGCGTTTAAATACCGTTTTCACGCCTGGATGCTAAGAATGCCTCTGTTGGGAAAGATCAACCGGGGACTTGATGCGTCCCGTGTCGCCAGCACGCTCAGTATATTGTCGCGCAGTGGTGTCCCACTGGTGGAAGCCATGAAAATATCCGGACAGGTCGCGGGTAACGTGTGTATCCGTGAATCTGTCGTGCTGGGAGCAGACAAGCTCAAAGAGGGTAGTACGTTGTTCGCTGCGTTGGACGGATCCGGGTATTTTCCACCCATGATGATGCAGATGATTGCCAGTGGCGAAAACAGCGGGGAGTTGGAATCCATGCTGGCTCGGGCAGCGACTAACCAGGAGCGTGAACTGGAAGATTTGATCGATACCATTGTTGCACTGTTCGAGCCTTTGATGTTGGTCGTTATGGGGGGAGTGGTCATGATTATCGTGCTTTCAATAATGATGCCTATTTTGAGCATGAATTCATTGGTTGGATAAAATTCATTTAATTTAATGGATTAAATTTACAGTCGGATCGGATACACAGAAATAATCAATTTAATGGAATAGGGTTAGAACTGAATTATGAAACAACTAAACAGAACGTTGCGTACATCCTCTCAACAGGGTTTTACTTTGATCGAAGTAATGATCGTGGTTGCGATACTGGGTGTTCTTGCCACGTTGGTAGTGGTAAGTGTGGGCGGCCAGACGGACAAAGCCAATATCACAGCGGCAAAAAGTAATATGTCTACTTTATCCAAGGCACTTGATCTTTATAAGCTAGATAATTTCCGGTATCCGACGACGGATGAGGGACTTGAGGCACTGGTCGAGAAGCCCGATAGTGCACGTAATTGGCCCGACGGTGGTTATATCAAAAAAGTACCTTTGGATCCTTGGCAATCCCCGTTTGTATACATCAGTCCCGGCAGTGAAGGTCCATTCGATTTGTACTCGTTGGGTGCCGACGGTGTAGAGGGCGGAGAGGGCTCTGGCGCGGACATCTTCGAAAAAGATATTTAACTCTATGCGCAGGCAAATCGGTCACCACCAGGGTTTCACCTTGATCGAGATCATGGTGGTGATCACCATCATCGGGATTATGACCGGCTTGATTGCCATCAACGTGATTACGATTGATCCGCAAAAAGATCTAAATCGGGAAGCATTGCGATTTAAAACGCTACTTGAGATGGCGCAGGAAGATGCGCTTTTCAGTCAACAGGAAATAGGTGTCATTGTCGGTGAGCATGGCTACCAGTTTGCACGCTGGGGAATACAGGAGCCGGTTACAGATGACATTGCCGGAACGATGACCGAAAACGAAGACACCAACGATCTTTCTACTTCAAAAGAAACCATCTCCTCTCTTACGGCCGTGTCCGCCTCAATTGACGATTTGCCGATGCCCAGCTGGAGCCTCATTGATGGCGAGCATACCTTTCGGAGCAGGGAATTAGATGAAGATTATGAAATTCTGCTCGAAGTCGATCATGAACAAATCGATCTGACCGGAGGTATGGAAGCCGAGAAGAAACGTCAGGAAGCAAAGCTGGCGAGTAAAATCCTGGAAGACGACGAGGAAGAACTGAAGCCTTCGATCTTCATTCTTTCCAGTGGTGAAATTTCTCCGTTTACGATGGAGATATTTCTGGCGGACGATAGCGATATTGTAGTGAAAATATCGGGTAACGAGGCAGGGAAAATCTGGATCGGCGATGAAGAAGATGAAGAACTCTAGCGGGTTCACGTTAATTGAAGTGCTGGTTGCTCTTGCCATTTTTGCAGTAGCAGTGGCTTCGCTCAGTGCTGCAATGCAAAACAATGTTAAGAATGCTAATTACCTGAAAGATAAAACGATTGCCCATTGGATTGCCAGCAACAAAATGGTCGAACTGGCTGCCGCGGGTGATTATCCGGCGATCGCAGACCGCACAGATAAAATAGAATATGCCGGTCAGGAGTGGGTGGTTAATACCAAAATACAGAAAGCCCAGACTAAAATGGCGATACGCATCGGTGAAGTCAGTGTCGGTATGGAGAAAGAGGGTGATGCTAACTATTATGCCACCCTGACCGCGTTATTTTCGGAAGCAAAATGATATTAAATAAGCCGGAAGCGGGCATGACGCTGATCGAATTGATGATTGCCATGGCAATTTTTGCGGTGATGACGGCCAGTATCATGATCACTTTCGATAGCTTTCAGAAAGGTAAAGACATTACCGACAGAAGCTCAAAACGGCTGAAAGAATATCAGCTCGCCTTCAATATAATTTCAAGAGATGTACAACAGATATTGCCGCGTCCGATCACCGATGAGTTCGGAACCGAAGTCCCCCTTTACTCTATGCGCTCAGAAAATGGTGCTGAGATCGAGTTCACCCGCGCCGGGTGGAATCGTTCGCCGTTTTCCAAAAACAAGCGGTCTGAGCTGCAGAGAGTCTCCTATTACTTGGAAGAAAACAAGCTCATGCGGGCTACCTGGCGTGTGCTAGACCGAGCTGAGGATACTCAGCCAGTTAGAACGGAATTGCTGGAAGATGTGGACACTGCGTCGTTCGTTTTCACCTACCAGGATAAGCAGAAAGCGTGGAAGACGGTGGAATTATGGCCGCCGGAAACCTATGTAACCGGCGGCAGCGGAGAGCCACGTACCAACATACCGGAAAGAGAGTTCCTGTTACTGCCAAGAGTCCTTGAAATTAAATTAAGTACCCCAGATTTTGGTGATATTTCGCGAAAATTTCTTATTGCCAACTGCCTGGTCGATGTCTTCTATCCCATTGCGGAGGGCGAAGAACCGTTGGGGGGTGGTTGTGGCTCCTAATAAACAAAGCGGGACCGTATTGATCACGGTGGTTATGATGGTCGCATTGGCGGCACTTATTGTGACCGACATCAGTTATCGGCAGAAAATGGATATAAATCGTACAGCTGCGCTGTTGTCACGTGATCAGGCTTTCCAGTATTTGTTGGGTGCAGAAGCCATTGCTAACCTGACATTGGTTGAAGATCTTAAAGAGGATCGTAAAGTGGTGCAGGGTGGCGCACCTGTTCTAAAGGACACACTTGCCGAAAATTGGGCCAAAGAGTCGAATCCATTCCCGGTTGCAGGGGGTATGATCAAAGGGAAGTTGGTGGATTTGCAGTCACGCTTTAATATAAATTCCATCGTCTCCACTGACGCCCAGACTGCGAACAAGCAAAAAGCAATACTGAGAACCATTTTTATTAACGAGAAAATCCCAGGAGACCCTGAAAGCACCGTTACTGCTCAGATTTTAATCGATAGAATGTTGGATTGGATGGATGGTGACCAGGAACCGACTGGCTTTGACGGCAAGGAAGATTTGGATTACCTGACTCAGGACCCGCCGTACCGCGCAGGTAACCAGATCATGTATGATCTGAGTGAGCTAGTCTTAATAGAAGGGTTTACCCCTGAAGATGTGTCAAAACTGGCTGATGTAGTCTGTTTTCTGCCGCCGGACACACCTATAAATCTGAATACAGCGGAACCCAAATTGCTGGATGCTATATTCCAGACAGAAAATGTGGCGCTTACTTCTGTGCAGTTTATTAAAGAACGGGAGTTAAAGAACAAAATAGACGGTAAACCCGGTTTCAGTAACGAGCAGGATATAATGGATGTTTTAACCAGGGCCGGGGTCGGTAATAGCAGTCAGGCGACGCAGGTTGAGACGGAACAGCCGGACGAAGAGGGCTCGATTACCGAGGTTACCGGTGGCAATGACACGCGGGCTCCGACTGCGAATAACCTGCAGGGTAACTATTCCGTGTTTAGCGAATATTACCTGTTGGAGGCTGAAGCGGTCATTAACGCGAAGCCGGTGTTAATGCGTTCAGTCCTTTACCGGCCAACGCTGAAACTGGAAGATGGCCAGAAAAAAGAAGAAATAGTCATCAAAACCATATTTAGAAAACTTGAAGACCCGTTAAAACGGGTATAATGAGAATAAAAGAACCATAGGAATGTCCTGTGACAAGTAAAGTATTTGTTCGATTAGTTAACGAAAGTCAGTGGGTTACCTTTCTCAAAGAGATTTTGCCCGGCGAGCCGATGGAGGTCCCGGTTGATCTGTTTGTGGAGTGGACCAGCGCAGATCTGGACGCCAGTGTATCTGAACCGCAGGTGCTCCCGTTTGCCGATTTCGTCACGCACCTACATTCTGAGTGGCCTCATTCCTACCAATACGGCATAGATCTGATTATTTCTGGGGCGAATGTCATCACAACCGAGGTGAACATTCCGTCCAGGCAAATGCGCCAGATCGCGCAAGCGCTTCCTTACATGATTGAAGATCAGTTGGCACACGATGTCAGCGAGAGCCACCTGGTAACAGGGCCGCGTGATGCGGAGGGTATGCTACCGGTAGTGGCAGTACCTGTCTCTTTGCTGGAGTGTCTGCGGCAATTGTTTGAGCAGTTTGATCTACCGCTGGATTCAGTGCTTCCGGATATGCTGTGTTTACCTCACCGGGAGGGCGAGTGGACGGTGCTGTTTGAAGGCCGCCATCTGATGATAAAGCGAGGTAGTCATGCCGGGCTGACCATTGAAATGGATGCGGCACCGGTCGTGTTGGGTTCGATCATCGAGAATTGGGGGAACAAGCCCGAGATTCTGCGCATTTTGTTTTGTATGCAGAACCTGAATGAGAACGTCAAAAACTGGATTAAAACCCAAATTGCAGCGCACGTAGTGGGTGAAGAAGTTGAAGTGCAGTATGAGGAAGTAAATTCCGGCGATTTCATGGTGATTTGCGATCATCTACACCAAACCTTGGGTGCTAAAAAGCCCGCGTATGACTTATTACAAGGCCGCTTTGCCAGTTCCGGACGCCGCCGGCCGACCTCTTTTAAGTGGCAACCGATTGCCGCGTTAGTGGGGGTGTTTGTCGTGATGTACACTGCGTTTTTGTACACCCAAAGCTGGCAGGTGAATAAAGAGGTTGCCAGGCTCGACGCTGAAACCAAGACGCTTTATAAGCGATTATTCCCTCGTGACAAGCGTGTAGTTAATGTTCGACGTCAGATGGAACAGCATATTAAAACATTCCAGAATGGTTCTAATGGCGATTCATTTATGACATTGTTAGCCCTTGCGGGCGAGCAGATTCACACCACCAATCGCAGTAAAGCGACATTAAAACCAAAGCGTGTCGCTTACGATGAAGGGCAGGGTGATTTGAGACTGGACCTGGTAGTGGAGGATTTTACTCAACTTGAGCAATTTAAAACCCGCCTGCAGCAGGCGTCCCTGGCAGTTGAAACCGCGTCTGCAACTCAGGATAAAGAGGGCGTAAAAGCCCGTCTGAAAATCAGGAATGAACGATCATGAACGATGCATTGCAAACGGTTCAGAATTATATTGATCCGATTCGGCGGCGATACGACAGTTTAGAAGAAATGGAACGTTGGGTAGTCAACGGTATTGTGGTGCTGCTGGTGCTGGTGCTGGTTTGCCTAGTGCTTATAGTGCCTGCAAAAAATTCGCTATCAGAAGCTGAGATGAAGCTGGCAGCCCAGCAAAATTTAATGCAGTGGATGCAGCAAAATGAACCGGCCGCCCGCTTGGCCGCCAGGGGTGGAAGCAGTACCGTGGGCACGGATCAACCCCTGCAACCCATCGTTACTTCCACTGCGCCAAGCATGGGGGTGACGGTGAAACGTTTTGAGCCTGAATCCGATGACAAATTGCGGGTTTGGCTCGAAAACGTGTCCTTCGATAAGACCGCGCGTTGGCTGCATCAGCTAGAGAACCGCTACGGTGTCCGAATTGTTAATATCTCGGTCGATGCCGAGCGGGAGCAGGGTTTAATCAACGCGAAGCTGGTATTGAACAAGTAGATGTATGAACGCTTTTTCAATTTAAGCGAAACGCCTTTCTCTATCGCGCCGAACCCCCATTACCTTTATATGAGTCAGCAGCATAATGAAGCGCTGGCTCATTTAGTTTATGGGGTGGGACGTGATGGCGGTTTTGTGCTGCTCACGGGGGAAGTCGGCACCGGAAAAACCACCGTCTGTCGGTGTTTTCTGGAACAGGTACCGGCCGATACAGACGTTGCCTTTGTATTGAACCCGAAAGTCGATGTAGAGGAGTTGTTAGCCACCATCTGTGATGAGCTTTCCGTTCCCTATATTGGTGATAGCATCACTATTAAAGATTACGTGGATTGTATTAATACGTTTCTGTTAAGACAGCATGGGGAAGGCCGGCACACGGTGCTGATAATTGATGAGGCACAAAACCTGAGCCCTGCGGTGTTGGAGCAGATCCGCCTGCTGACCAACCTTGAAACCCACGAAAAAAAATTGTTGCAGATCATCTTGCTTGGGCAGCCCGAATTACAGGATATGTTCAGGCGAACGGAGCTGAGGCAGTTATCGCAAAGAGTGACCGCCCGTTTCCATCTCAGTGCGCTGAAAGAAGAAGAGGTGGCGCCGTATATATATCACCGCTTGAGTGTGGCCGGCTCTATCGACCCCAGAGCCATTTTTCCTCCCCCGGTAATCAAGCGCATCTATCAGATCTCCAAAGGCATTCCACGTATTATTAATCTGATCTGTGATCGCGCAATGTTGGGTGCCTATGCCAAGGAATCCCGTGTTATAGAACCCGCTATCATTAACAACGCTGCGAAGGAAGTATTGGGTTACGAGGTGTATTCACCCGTCCCGAAGCTTAAATATAAATGGCTGCCTGCGGTAGCCGGGGGTATGGCGGGTGGCTTGCTGATGTTCGCAATGTCCTTCTGGTTTATCAGCGACGGCAATCATCAATTGGACGAGGTGTCGCCGGCTAACTCTGGAATCACCGAGCAGGGCCAGGACCTGATTGAGTCGCCGGAGCAGAACAAAACCGGGCTGGCCTTCGAACAGGAGGAAGCGCCACCGTCAACCGCCATTCTGAGCCCGGTTGAGCAGGCTCTGCGGGACAAAGCCGCCAGCGGCGAAGAAAAACCGGTTGATGCGTTGGAAATGGCGGACGTTTACGCAAAGACTTCCCATTGGGAGGAAGCCGACGCCTACACGGATTTGTTTTCCAGTTGGAATAGGAATTACGATCCAAAAAAAGACGGCTCAGCCTGCAGTTTCGCCGAAGCCAGCGGGCTTTCCTGCCTGAGCAAACTGGGTAGCCTGGGGTCCATTAAGCACTATGGGTTACCGGTTATCCTGCGCCTTTACAACGATAAAGGCGACGAACGTTACGTTGTGATGAGACATTTGGGTGATCAATATGCGGATATATACGTGGCAGGTGAAGTCAGGAGAGTGAGTCTGGCTCAACTGGACGCATTCTGGCGCGGGCATTTCTCCTTGTTATGGAGAAAACCGGAAGATTATTTTGGCCCCATGAGTCCGGGTACGATTGCACCCTTAAGCAAGTGGTTGTCGTATCAGCTCGATCTATGGGAAAACAAGCCTGAGCCCATGATGGGGCGATCAAGTTACGATGATGCTTTGGTAGAACGCGTGAAGTCCTTTCAGCGCCATGTAGGGGAGTCTGATGATGGTGTGGTGGGCTCCGGCACCCTGATCCAGCTCACCCGGCGGGTGGATGATTCCGTTCCGCAATTGCTGGATTCACAAAGGGGGAGCTGATGTCCTACATTCTGGATGCCTTAAGAAAGTCCGAGCAGGATCGTCAGCGCGGAAAAGTTCCGGATTTCCACAGTAATCCATCTCCGGTTAGCTCCGAATCCGGAAAACGACTGAATATATGGGCGGTCATCGCTATTGCTGTGGTATTGATAAATTTAACGCTGGTCGCGGTGTTCTGGAATAGATTGATGCCGGATTCTGCCGAACAGCCTACGGCAGTGGCCGAACGCCCGGCTTCGGACAGCGTACCTGAACCGGTGCAGCAGCAACCCGCTGAACCTGCTTCCATACCCGCTCCAGCAATACCGCCTTCGGTGGTGGCTGAGGACAGCTCTGCCACAGAGGCATCGGTGGGGCAGCCGGTGAGCCCTGCACAGCAGCAAAATGAACCGCAGTTCGAAACAATAAGGCCGGCACAGTCGTCCACCGGGGAATCAGAAGATACGGTGGAAACGGGTTCTGTGCCACAGATGGCATACGTGCCTCAAATAGAAGAGTTGTCGTCAATTGATCGGCAAAATATCCCCGATATGACCTTTTCATCTCACATGTTTTCGAGTGTATCCAAATACCGTTCGGTCATAATTAATGGCAAACGGCTAAAAGAAGGACAGCGCTATAACAACGATATCGTGGTACGTGAGATTACTGAATCCGGTGTGGTGATGAGTCAGGGGGGACTATTGTTCCAGGTGGATGTTTTGGGCCGCTGGGCTCAATAACGCGTAAAAGCGGACGAAAATAGCTTCGTCGACTAACCTTAGAGGGTGCAGATAGGCTGATATAACCTGGCCAGAGGTGCTCGAGATGGCAGCGAATAGTGAAGTAGTAGACGACAACCAACGCAGTGTTCCGCGCAGGCATCTTATCTATTACCTGCGGGTATTCAACGCGGAAAGCGGCGGGTTAATAGGTAATTTGGTGGATATCAGTACCAAAGGTATCATGGTGGTATCCGATAGGAAACTGGAATCAGGGTTGCTTTTTCGCTTGCGAATGGTTCTGCCGGATACAGTTGAAGGCAGCAAAGAAGTAGAGTTCGATGCTGAAACCCGCTGGTGCCGTAGCGATGCCAATTCCGATTTTTATGATACCGGTCTGGAGTTAATCGATCCGACCAATGAGTTTCTGGATGCGGTGGACCGGTTGGTAGAGGATTGCTTATTTAAGGAGTAGTGCACTCTATTGCCCTTTTAACGAGATGGTTTGTTGTTTAGGTGGAAGATGAGCGTACTGGATTCCCTGCAAGTGAACTTTCGTTTGGCCAAGGCGCTGATTATTCATGGTAAAGATCGGTACCTGGGCGCCACCAAGACGGCACTGGCGGTTGAAAAAATTTATCGTCAATACCGTACCCGCAGCAGGGTGCTTTCAGCAAATGAAAGTGCAGCAATGTTGCATCACGCACATCGTGACAGCGCAGACCTTATTTGTTCCCTCTGTCTTGAAAACGGTGCTATTTGGGTTAAGTTCGCTCAGTTTTTGAGTTGTCGTGCGGACTTGTTGCCGTTCGAATACATTGTCGCTTTGCAGCGCCTGCAGAATGACGCTGTACCTGCGAACTTCGAAGAAATACACGGCCAGATTATCGAAAGTTGGGGCGTAGATTGGGATACCCGGTTTATTGCCTTTGATGTCGTGCCGACTGCAACCGCGTCCGTCGCTCAGGTACATCGCGCCACCTTAAAAGACGGACGCAAAGTTGCGGTGAAATTTCAATTGCCAACCGCCAAAGCGCTTTTCGATCAGGATTCGCTGGTTTTTTCTTCTCTGGCTAGATCCATTGCCCCCCTGGTTCGTGAAATCGATATCCGCCAGGTCACGACACAGCTCATTAATATGACACTCGAAGAGCTCGATTTTCACACAGAAGCGCGTAATCTGTCGCAATTTCGAAGCCACGAACACTTGCCGGGTATTTTGATACCGGAACTGGTAGAGGAGCTGAGTTCAGAAAAAATACTGGTCACCCGCTGGATAGATGGGCAACCTTTGAGCGATTACCTGGCGCGAAACCCGATACGCGGGAAAGTGATATTAAAGCGTTTGATGGCAAGCTATATTCACCAGATTACGCAACTAGGGGTTTATCACGCAGACCCGCACCCCGGTAATTTTCTGATAACCGAGGACGAACAGATTGCTATATTGGATTATGGAGCAATCGCGACGCTTACTGCGGAGCAGCGGGTGCATTACAGCAACTTGCTGATGGCATTACTGAGCACTGCGGTGGGAGAGGATGCCAACCTGGGAGCGCTTTTTATCAAAGCCGGATTTCACAGCGAAAACCCCTCGACATTGTTGCAGATTACAGACCACATTATTGGGGACAACCCGGCTGGCCTCAGCGTGAGTGAGCGGCTTAGTGACTCCCTTTATAAATTACGCAAAAGTAAGGTGAATATCCCGGACTCCTTTGTTGCAATGGCGCGGGTCATTATCACCATTGGTGGCTTTATGAATCAGCACGATGTGGGTTTTGAATTCGACCCTTCGTTAATAGCTGCTTGATAGTTAACGGGTTTTTAGGTTGGTTGTCCGGATAAGTTTGATTACACAGCGTCTACAATTTCGAATTGAGCATGCTCGGTCAGATCAGTAAGATTACCGTTAAACCAATAAAAATTAGAACAGTTGAATAACTACTATTTTATCTCGGGGTGTTTTTGTGTTTTTACGCGGTGCTGCCAGAATCTTCTTTCTCTTCCTATTGTGTTATTCGTTACCTGCGCACGCGTCGGATTCTGTGCAGGCAACTGAAATCGTGTTCAAAGAAACCATTCCCGAGTTGATGTTGTCGGGTGAAAGTTGGCGATATAAGAATGGCGACAGCTATGTCGGGCAATGGCTTCACAACAAACCCCATGGAACGGGTGTCTATGAGCGTATGAACGGAGACGTCTATCATGGTGAATTCCGCAATGGCTTACTGCACGGCATGGGTGACTACCAATTTGCCAATGGCGATCTTTATAAAGGTGAATGGGATAACGGTTTCGCCACTGGCTACGGAGAGCTTTTCTATCAAAACGGGAACCACTACGCGGGTGGTTGGCGACAAGGAAAGCGGGAGGGAGAGGGTGTGCTTCGCTACCGCAGCGGCTCTGTATACGAGGGACATTGGGTAGCTGACAAGAAAGAAGGTAAAGGGTTGATGTCGTATCGCAATGGTGAACGATACATTGGCGATTACAAAAACAATAAGCCTCACGGCAACGGGGTTAAAACGACTTCAACTGGACAAAGTTACCGGGGCACTTTTTCAAAGGGGGTCCCGCACGGTGTTGGTGAATGTAATCGTGATGGCGGGAAAATGCGGGTGTGCTTATACAACAAGGGTCGCCTGATTAAAGATTCTCGCAAACTTGAGTTGGCCAAAGCCTATTATGAAAAGAATCAACCTGTGTACGAGTTTGAAGGTGGAATAGCCTACCACTTGCAGGACGAGTACACCAAAGCCAGATACTATATTACGACGCGCAATGTCTGGTGGGAAAAGACGGTAGCCTTGCTGGAGACCCAACTCAGAATTCGCAGTGAAGATAAAGACCAGTTTCTATATCTGGTGGTGAACCGCTATACCGGCCCGGGGATTTATCATTTGCAAAAAGGCGATATTCTGGCTTCTTCACTCAATGGCGATGCAATAGAACTTGCGGACGATATAGTTGCGAGCCTGGAAATCACTTCCGACAAAGCCAATCAGATCGATGGGGTATTTAACATTCCGTTGTTAGCCGGAGAGTCTCCAGGGGAGCACGAGCAGCATTACCGTATTTTTGACGGGCGTTTTGAAGCCTCAGCCTCGACGTCGGCATACTCGGATGGCAGTAAAGCCGCAAGCGAATGGGTGAGTAATAAGGAATAGAAATGAAACGTCCGCCAGGCTGATTTAGCACTGGCGGATACGCTAGCGTTTAGAATGTCGCTACGCTGTTCTAGCTTAGGGTGCTGTTGACACCGCGCCATTGTCTCTTTCTACGTTACTAATATTGCGATTATTCTCAGTCACGGTATTACTCGTGGTCGGTCCGAAGAATGCGCCACGGAACTCCGTGCGCAGGCTTGCATCGGGACTCAGCTGAGCGATATTGGCCATACGGAAGATTATACCGACAATACCACCGGTGCCGCTGGTCGGTGCAAAATGGCCTTCACCATCGGTTTCTACCTGAGTGAGAATGGAAGAAGCGCCTTCTACGTTACGGCTGTTGCCGCTTGCAGGTGCCAGCGTATCGGAACTGCCCCAAATGGTGATCACCTCGACATCATCAGCCAGGTCGTCGTCGATTTGAGTGGTCCACCGGGTATCCGGTTGCACGGGTATCACGCAGTCGGCATCAATACGGTTTGCCGCGTTGAAAGAACCACCGCCTCCTTGTGAATGTCCGGCTGTGCATACCCTGGCGTCCGCAGCAATGATGCTGCTATAACGGCTACGTGCACTGTCCAGCGCGTCTTTCATTTCGCGGCCGGTGCCAGAGTTATCGGTGTTAGCTGCAGCAACGATGATGCAATGAGAGGCAACTGACTCAAGCATGGAGCGATAAGTCGTTGCATTACCTCCGGTACCGTTTCCCCACACCAGAACATTGAACTGTGCCGTACGGTTGCTTGAATCGCTGGGGATGTAATAGGTTGAGTCGGAGCCGCGAACGACGTCCACGCTACACCGGCCTTCACCTGAAGCGCGATCATATAGCGCTGCAAAACCTTGCCCTGAGCCGCTGCCGCCATTCCCGCCTCCGGTTTCTATTGCGGTGGCTGCTGTGGACAGTAATAACCCAGAAATCAGAGCCGCTCCGACGGTAAGTCTATTTTGTGTATTGGTTGGTTTCATTATTTTTACCTTTTCAAAAGTATAATTTTTATTAAGTGATTGCAGCTTGCCGAACATCGTTGCCGGGGAGGTTGCAACGCAGTCCGACGCTCGAAATACCGGGCTTGATATATATCTGGCCTAAAATATATCGAGGTTATGGCAAGCTTGTCGGCGATCCAACCGCAGTGCTTTTAATTGGGTGTACTGGGGGAATCGGGTCTATGGATAGCACGGCAAATAGGAAACGCTCAAACACGTATACACGATGTGGCCGTAAGACTGGGCGCCTTGGTCTGAATTCGGCTGCTTTTGAGATTGCTGAGTAATGGAAACCCGAGTAATTGGCCTATATACACCGGGTACGGGTTATTGGCGATACCGGGGGGGAGCCGGGCTGGTGATGATCGATTTATCAGGTGAAAAAAAGCACCACAAAAGGCAGAACCAGGGCAGTCATTACGCCCGTGATCCCCATTGCAAGTGCGGAAAAAGCCCCGCACTCCTCACCTTCTTCGAGCGCGCGTGCGGTGCCCAGAGCATGAGACGTCAGGCCCAATGTGAAGCCCTTAATGCCGGCGTCCTTGATACCAAGTCGGTTCATAATGGGAATGCCAACCATCGCTCCCAGCGCACCGGTAAGCAGCACACACATTGCGCTTAATGCGGCTATGCCTCCAATGTCTTCGGTAACAATCATCGCGATGGGGGTGGTGATGGACTTTGTCGGCATAGAAAGAATCGTGAGCTCGGAGCCTCCCATAGCCCAGACGATTGCAACCGCGACGCCGACGGTAAAAATACTGCCCACGATGACGGTACATAAAATGGGAAGGATCAGTTCTCGGATTCGTCTGGCATTTTGAAACAACGGAATGGCCAGAGCCACAGTCGCCGGACCTAGCATAGCGCTGAGCAGGTAGGAGGATTCATAGTAAACCTGAAAGGGCACGTCGAGTAGTAATACAAGACTTATAACAATGACCATGCCAAACACAACAGGCTGCAGATAGGCTTTCCTATTGCTCGCTATGTAGGCCCGTTGACCCAGATAGAAGGCGGCGACCGTAATCAGCACGCCAAAATAGGGAAATGAAATGATAAGGTCTACTGTATTACTCATTTACGATTTTCTAAAAAGGCGCATAAAGAATATAAAAACAAAGGGAATGAACAAAAGCGAAAGCACCAAGCTCACGATAATGGCGACGACTATGGCGATGCCATCTTGCTCCAGAAGTGCTCCGTGTTGAACAATTCCGGCACTGGCAGGTATGAGAAACAGAGGTAACAGGGGTAATAGCGATGTGGTTACTTTCACCATCGAATCTGAAACCTGCCCGCGGATAAGAAGGTAAATAAAAAGCAGGACCAAGCCCATCACGGGGGCGGGTATGGGCAAAGCCACCAGATTGGTGATCAGGTAGCCCAGCATCTGGAAGAAAAACAAGGTTAATAATCCAAGCAGCATGATATTGTCCCGACTCATCTACGGCGCAAAGGATAGCATAAAAATTCCCCTATTGAGATTGAGGTAAAGCCGCAAAGAAGCCGAATAAGCCGTCTGCCCTGCAACCTTACCGATACAGACTAGGCAGGGTAATTCACATTAGCCCCTGATTCGGGGATATCACCAGTTATAAGACGCAGTTCACATAATTACGATGGAAGTTCGTAGATCTGGAAATAAAATTGACTCGAACCCGCTATTGATCGCCTCTTAGCGCCTTTTTGAGCTATAAAACAGGCTTTATATAACCTAATGAAATTAACCTTATTACAAATAAGTCTAAAGAATTCATGGGCGGAACAAACATGTGTCCTGGAGCGCTGTCTATACTTCTCCCTGAAACGATTTGTTAAGACCAATGGAAGACTTAAGATAAGAGGATAAAAGATTGGACCATTTATCAGGAGTGGCAGTTATGGATCCTAAAGCAGATGTGATCTACAAAAAAATTGAGCACTATTTAGAGGAAAGAAAGGGCCGGGATCGAAGAAAGGATGAAACACCTGAAGAAGCGGAAGCGAATGCAGAGCGGCGCTCCGGTGATGAAAGGCGTACCGAAGACGAATAAAGCGGGCATATCCTTTTCCCAGAAAAAAGCGGAGTGATTAAACGCTTCGCTTTATACCCTTTGTATATTCAGTGTTTATTCAGGTAGCTTGCGGCATTATCGGCTGTAGGCTTCCGCTGTGTTGTTAATTGATGTCTGGAGTTATTTATGAAATTGCTTGGTAGTGTAGCGTTATCCGGTATTTTGCTGGTCGCGTCAGGTTGTACCATCGATCCCTATACGGGAGAGAAGAAGGTCAGTAATTCAGCGATTGGTGCTGCAGCTGGGGCTGTGGTGGGTGCCGCCGTATCGAGTAAGGACGATCGCGCTAAAGGTGCTGCAATTGGTGCAGCAGTCGGAGGCGGAGCAGGTTATTATTTTGATTATCAGGAAAAAATTCTGCGTCAGAAACTAGAAGGGACCGGGGTGAGCGTGACGCGTACCGAGTCCGGGATTCGGTTGAACATGCCGGGCAATGTCAGCTTTCCATCCGATCAATATGATTTGAAGCCGTCATTCTATGAAGTTCTGGATTCCGTCGCCGTGGTATTGAAGGAATACAACAAAACCTCGATACAAGTGGTCGGCCATACGGACAGCACCGGTAGTTTTGAACATAATCAGGCCTTGTCTGAAAATCGTGCCAACAGTGTGAAAAGCTATCTGGAGCAAAAAGGGGTCGCCGCCAACCGGTTACATTCCAATGGCTACGGGCCCAGACAGCCTGTCGCGAGTAATGATACTGCGCAGGGTCGGGCCGCCAATCGGCGGGTCGAAATACAGATTCTGGGACAAAGTTAATCGGTACTATTGCAACACCATGATTTGTGGTTGGCACGTGGAAGGGAGCATAAGCTCCCTTTTTTTCTGTCCGGTTTGCAAGTCATTGCCTGAAGCCTAATAATCCCCTGGTCTTGTGATTAAACAACAGATTG
>Ga0207904_1000227_pt1 | contig 25914 bp, 23 predicted proteins | sample MalvirmetaMSP118_FD_184232 | JGI IMG/M metagenome (GOLD analysis project Ga0207904, IMG submission 184232) | Marine viral communities from the Deep Pacific Ocean - MSP-118 (SPAdes) | ecosystem: Environmental > Aquatic > Marine > Oceanic | place: Pacific Ocean | collected 2011-05-30 | reverse complement strand
GGGTCGCCGGTCAGGCTCGTAGCCATGACCTTGAGCGCTACTTTTCGATTAAAGCTTTCCTGCACGGCGACAAAGACCGTCGCCATTCCACCCTTTCCGATTTCCGAAACTATTTTATAGCCTGGAACATCCACAACCATCTTTTAGCACCTACCCGATGACGATCAACACTGACAAGCAAACTACCTCCTGGTTACCCATGGTAGCAAATTTACTCTGCACCCTAGCTATATTAACGCCTGCAGGACACGATTTTTTGGTAAAAATAAGGATTGTCCCGAGCGAAAGCCGGATAACAGCCCTTATCATTCTGTTTTTTAAGGACTAATTAAATTGTAAAATCGCATAACTGAAAGCGCCCACGGGCACTCCGTGCGCACCGGATCGCAGACTCATTCACCGCTTTCTTTACAGCTCTATCAATTGGCGTTGTTATGTTTACCACTTATTAATCGATAATGGCATTTTATACGCGAATCCCCTATCAGCGGTAGCCGCATCTGGTGGCCGGTCTATACCCCCCGAAAAAGATGCACCTGAATCATCGTCCTTAACTCTTTTAGCGCCACCGGCTTCGCCAGGAAGTCGCTCATTCCAATGTCCAGGCAATACTGCTTGTCCATGGCGGAGGCGTTCGCAGTAAGGGCAATGATGCAGGTATCGCACAACGGAGCCGGCATTTTGCGAATGGCCCGAGTGGCCTCAAAGCCATCCATGACCGGCATCTGGCAATCCATCAAAATCAGGTCCACCGGACGCGTTTTCAGCAAATCCAGCGCTTCCAGTCCGTCTTTTGCGCTAACCGAGTTCAAACCCAGTTTCTTCAAAAAAGCCTTTATCACCGTAAGACTGGTCTCGTTATCCTCAACGATCATGACGATTTGGCTGGCCTCATTACTGGCATCAGCCTGCTTCCTGGCCAGTGGTGCCACCGTCGGTTTCGCAACCGACTCCTGCAGCACCCTGACAGGAAATACAAAATCAACCTGTAACCCGCTACTATCGCGGTTCTGCAAATCGATTGCGCCCCCCAGCAAACGTGCAATAGCAGAGCACGTTGCCAAGCCGATCCCCATGCCCTGATGCCGACGCGAAAAGGTGCCATCCAGCTGAGTAAACGGTTTAATAATCTTCCCCAACTGCTGATCCGGGATACCGGGCCCGGAATCGCAAACACGAATTCGGACCCATCTCGTATCTGCCCAACCAAACGAAGCACCGCTGCCTGAGTGGTCAATTTGGCGAACAGACAATTCGACACCGCCACGCTCGGTAAACTTCAGTGCATTGGATAATAACTGCCGTAACACAAAGCGGATTTTATTGTCGTTACTGAGTATCAACGCATCCAGTATCGGGTCGGCCCTAAAGTTCAGGTACAGATTCTTGTCCATAAAATCCAGACGATAGGATTCCAGTACTTTTTCAAGCACAGAACGCAAGCGCATTTCGTTCAGCACCGGCAGACCCTCAGTCGCACTCACTTCGCTGTACTGCAACAAATCATCGATAATGCGGATCATACCGTTGGAAGAACTGGTGGCGACTTCAAGCCAGGATTGCTGATGCTCGTCCAGCTCCGTTTCCCGCAGCAGACTCTGCGCGCCGATAATGCCATTCATGGGCGTTCTCAATTCATGGGAAATAGTGGCCAGAAACTCATGTTTCAAGCGATCGCTTTCGTTGATTTCAAGCAACACCTTGCGTGACACAGTCCAGGCCAAAATCACCAGAATCAGGATCACCAGAACCCCCAGCACCGCACCCCATAAATTAGCCTGGTTCACCGCTTCATTGGTGGTTCTGAGTAACGCACCGTAGGCGGTTTGCCGCTCTTGCTGCAACTGATTGATCTGGGCAAGCAGAGATTCGTAGAGCTTTAACACGTGGTGAATGGAATCCTGACTGCCATCCAGCTTACCGGGATCGTCTATCACATGATTGGCTAAGCGTAAAATGACCTGGGCGTATTGTTCGAACTGCAACTGTGTCTGCGGCAGCAGGGAATCCGGCTTGTTTTCCAGCTCCTGTATGTGTTTCAGCCGCTGCCGTACGGTACTTTCAATTTGTCCCATTTCTTCCAATAACATACGGTCACCCAAGCCAATGGTGGCAGCATAACCTTCCCGCAGCGAAGCCAGCTCTTGTTTTACCTGGCGTATCTCTTCAATAATGGGGTAATGACGATGCTGCAATTCGTCCAGGCGCTTACCATTGACCATGGCTAAAAACACATTCAATGTGAGATAGACCAGAAATGCCAGGCCACCGATTACGGCGATCATCATTATATTAAAGCGGATTTTGGAATTTCGATTCATTGCCGGGTTCTTGAGTGTTTCGCTGAGAGCTTTGATTTCTGTTTTTCCGTATCACGACATTCTATACTGCTTTCCCCGAATAGCTCGCACCGGGATTGGATACACCATAAAACCTGAAACGAAAAACAACATAATGTATAAACTGTTGACCACTTTACTCCTGTCCTGGGTGCTATCGCCGACTGCATCGGCACAAGACTCATGGCGTTTTTCCGGTTTCGCCTCTCTGGCCGCAGGACGGCTGGATCATTCAGGACTAACTTATTCTAACTATGATAACGAGAAATGGCGTTTTGACGGCGATACCGTGCTGGGTTTACAACTCAGCGGCAACCTCGCGGAGCGCTTAACCTTAACCATGCAGGCCGTGAGCCGCGCCCACAGTTTTGATGACCAGGAACCATTTGAACCCCAACTGGACTGGCTGTTTCTCGCCTATCAACTCAATGCCAATTGGCGTTTGCGCGCGGGCCGCCTGCGAACCCCTCACTATCTGTATTCTGAAACGCTGGACGTCGGCTACTCCTACGTCTGGGCCCGGCCGCCTATTGATGTGCATGCAAACGTGCTGGCGCCGTTCAGCAATTTCGACGGTGCCGACATCACCTATCTTATGGATTACAACGAGACTTCGATCGACCTGCAATTTTTAGCCGGTACCATGCGGCGCTCGCTGGACGCCATTAAGATTGAAGTGAAGCCCGTAGTGGGTGGCAATATCAAAATTCAAAATGGCCCCTATACCTTACGCTACAGTCTTTTATACGACCAATCGGATATTCGGCTGAACGGACCCCGGCCTTCCGACCCCGCTTTCCGTCAGCTAGCCGCCTCCAATGCACAACTGGGGTTCATATTGGATTCCCTTGAAAGTGAGGACGCCTGGTACCGCTATCAATCCCTGGGCTTACGTTGGGAGCAGGACGAATATGCCGTCCTGGGTGAGGTGTTTGATATCAAAAACACCGATGAAGGCTACAGCAATGATGCCCATGGCTGGTACATCTCGGCACAGAAACGGTTCGGCGACCTGACCCCTTACCTTGTGCGTGGCGGTTTCACCAATGAATTGAATAAAGAAGCCTTTCAGGTCCTGAAATCCACCTATGCCACGATCCCGCCGGGCATTCCCGGCCTCCAGGTACTGGATCGGGTGCGTGACAGGGTCGGGCGCTACCTGCAATTGAGCAACTACAGGCAGAACACCTGGACCTTTGGCGTACGCTGGGATTTTTATTCCGACTTGGCTCTGAAAGCCGAATGGCAACGACTCGATTTCAGCGACGGCACCTCAGGCCAGATATTACCCACCAATGAAGCGCCCCCGAGCCATACCGTTTTGACCACCATCAGCCTGGACTGGGTATTTTGATGACGTTGACTCGTGGAACCGTGGTGCTTTTGATGCTTTGCCTGACCTGGCTGCAGCCGCAATGTTGCCTTGCCGATATTGCAGTGATTGTGAACAAAGACAATTCGGTGCCCGCATTAACCGAACAGCAATTGAAGCGGATTTTTTTGGGGCGCATGCCGCTGTATCCTGAAACCCACCGGGAAATCCTGACAATTGACCTGCCCCACGATCACCCCGCTTTTATCGCGTTTTACAACACAGTGGTAAAGCTAAAAGACGATAAGTTACGACGTTATCGGGCGTATTATTTATTTAGCGGTCGCGGCAAACTGCCGGTCACGGTTAAAAGTTCTGCTGACGCCATTAAACGGGTAGCCGATGAGCCAGCGGCGATTGGCTATGTTCGGCTTGATGCCGTTACAAAGGATGTAAAGGTACTGATGGTTTTGAAAGAAGCGCATTCACACTAACGCTAACACAATGCAAAATCTGACTGGGGCAAACTATCGGCAGCTTACTGTTCAACACGTTGCAAGTTCCGACTACGTAGTCCGGCCACTGGAAGCGGCTGGCAATAAAGAATGAAATTAAGGGTTCGCGGATGGGTTGTTTGCGCGGGCCTTGTCTATATCCTAAATCGCCAAAACACGGATTCGTTTCTATGACCCGACAGGACACGGACTACAACCCCCAAGGACACACCGACGAACAGCTTTGGGCATTGGCCCTGAGCGCCATCATCACGCAAAAGAACGGCGCCTGCCATGACCGCCTTAGCTACGGAGACCCCCAGCTGTATAACAAATTATTGCAAAGCTGGTGGGACATAAGTGACGCGGACTCCTATCGGGAAAGTGTCGCTTGGCTCAGAACAGACGGTCATCGCGTGATTTACAATGACATCTACTGCCGACTCTCTGTTACCACGTATCCTGAATGGCAGCAGCGCCATCAATGGCTCGAAAAAAATGACGCGGGTCAGGCTCTGCGGGAGTCGTTGGTCTGGCACTACCGGTTTATTCTGGGTAATCAATCCATTATTGCCTGGGATCTGGGCCGCGTTATCTTACTTGCCAGAATGGCGGTCACTTGCGGCCACATCACTGAGCAGGAAGCATGGGATACCATTCTTGCCGATGCCAAAGAGGCAAAAAAGCTGTTCTGCAATTGGTATCAGTTTGCTCATAGCTATTTGATAGGCCGCCAATTCGCAATGAAAAACCTCGACGATGCCCAGGGCGAAGAACACCTTCTGGCTGCCCACCATTTACTCACCCATCCGCAAAGCCCCTGGCTTCGGCATCCATTTCGGTCGCCATCGTTATCTGAAAATGAAACCATACCCACGAATGTGGCCCACTGAATTCAGCTCACTAAGGAGGATTTCAAATGACTAAAACGTCTGATGAATGGATGCAACAACTGCGATCCCTGGTGGAGCAAAAACGTTGGGTTGCCGTTAATGACCAGATCGCCTATCAGTACGCTCTTGCCGGAGAAAACCCGGAGGCGACTCACTATAAAGTTATCGCGATGGTCCACATCGATGAGCAACGGGCCTCCCGAGCTTTTATTGATTTGGTTAGCGCCCGCTTGGAATACGTCAACAACGATGCCAGCTACTTGAATATGCTAGCCGATGCCTGTATGGAGTTAGAACAATTTTCTGACGCTATCGGATATCTGAATCAGCTCATTCATACCTATCCGGAGAATGCATACCTGCATGAAAAACTGGTCACCGTTGCAGAGAAGGCCGGTGACGACGCACTAGCCCGTGTTGCCAGAACGCGATTTTCATTCTATGCCGGAAAATCACTACTGGCGCAACGAGAGTTTGAACGATCGGCTTTCTATCTGGATCATACACTGCATGATCCGGATCATGATGTGCGCGCTCCATTGTTCATTGCCTGTTGCTACCGACAGCTGAATCAAACGGATGATGCTCTGCGGACTCTTAAATACTATTCAGCGGATACGGATTTGTATCTGGATGCACTGGAAACGAAATTACAAATAGCCATAGACGAGCAGGATATTGAATTAATACGATCTCTTTCTGCTGAACTTGCCGGAATGGACGAGAATAATATCTCAGCCTTGCGTGCGACCGCCTTCGTACATGAATGGATCGGTGAAACCTACCAATCACTTGAGACTTACTATCGGATTCTCCAACTCTATCCTTACGACGTACTGGCCACACTCAAAGTGACACAATTAGCACAACAGTTTGTGAACCACGCAACCACCGGCGTCGTACCAGTCACAACCTCACAACGAATCAAGGTTGCCAAAATCATGCTAAATGCCGGTTACGAAGAAGCGGCTTTACCATTCGTTGGCTCAGTTGCCTCCAGCGACCCGCAATATCTGGACTGCCTGTTCTTGCAGGCAAATCATTTAATCAAACAATATGAATTCAAGCAGGCACTCGCATTATTGGAGGCCGCCTTTGACAACCATACCCAGAACGTGGAACTCATTAGTTTAATCGCGCAATGTCTGCGCAAACTTGGGCATTACGAACGGGCGATCGAACTCGCTTTGAAGGGGGCCGAATTAGATCCAGACCATATTATGAATCAATTCTGGATGGCTGAATCATTGTACGATCTGCTTTGGTACGGCCATCGCGAACTGACAGAAAATGAAACTCAATTTACCTTCCGCTTTTATCGTTTTTATGCCACACAACAACCCCGAGACGGACAGCCACATCAACGTCTTGCAACCCTCCATTATCTTCAGGGTTCCTTAAGAGAGATGCGCCCCTATCTTGATAAAGCCAAGGACCTGGGTTCTTACAACCATATTGTTGCGTTTCTCTATGGTTTCTATGAGCTACGCCACGGCAGTAAGGAAGAGGCTCTGAGTTACTATTCAGATTCCATCAACTTGAGTGCGGACACGCCTTTTTTTCTGGCGCATCTGGAGCGCGCCAAACTTTTCATCAAGGAGCAGGCATTTGAAATGGCTCAGCAGGATATCGAAGTGTTGCAGAATGGCTGGCCAGGTAATCAGCGGGTTCGTGATCTTGTGTTTTTGTTGGATGAGAGAGTAGCGGGGGAGTCAGTTGACTAAATGCTGAGGAACTGTATTTTATATTGATTGGGGTTTGGCCGTTGCAATAAATTACTACTATCAGAATACAGACGACTTTTGATGCTGATGCAGGAAAAGCGAAAAGGATTAAATAGGCATGAATAAGGAAAAATATCGGGGTGCCCTATTGGGACTTGCATGCGGCGATGCTGTAGGCACAACCGTTGAATTTAAAGCACGGCATTCCTTCACACCCGTCACCGATATGACTGGAGGCGGCCCGTTTCGGTTGAACGCAGGAGAATGGACGGATGACACCTCCATGGCCTTGTGTCTTGCGCACAGCCTGCTGCATTGCAACGGTTTTGATCCCGAAGATCAGATGAATCGTTACTGTAATTGGTACCGGGTGGGCTATATGAGCTGTACCGGCGAATGCTTCGATATCGGCAGCACCGTACGCAGCGCGTTACATCGTTATCTGGAAACCAAACACCCTTTCTCTGGCTGTACAGATGCCCACTCGGCGGGTAATGGCAGTATCATGCGCCTGGCGCCTATTCCCATGTTCTATGTTGAAGACGTTGAAGCCACACTCCATTATGCAGGTGAAAGCTCCAGAACCACTCATGGTGCGGAGGAAGCAATCGAGTGCGCCCGCTTATTTGCCGCACAACTGCGCACTGCTCTTGTCGGCGGTACCAAAGACGACATCTTAATGTACCACGCCTACCAATCTACTCTGGAAACGGTACAGAGTCTGGCTGAGGCTTCCTATCGGCATTTTACCGTTCAGCACGTTGTCGGATCAGGCTACGTCGTTCGGTCACTGGAAGCGGCTTTGTGGTGTTTTTATCATTCCGATAGTTTTGAGGAAGCCGTACTGAGGGCTGCTAATCTGGGCGATGATGCTGATACCACCGCTGCCATCGTCGGGCAGGTGGCCGGAGCCTATTACGGAGTGGGGGGCATTCCTGCGCGGTGGGTGAGTCAGTTGGCAATGAAGGATGAAATCGAGCGGTTGGCGGATCGCTTGTATGAGGAAAGATTTGTCCTCTCTCATGCGTAATGTATAGATAAGTGTGAACGTTTCCTGAGTACGTCGGCTCTTGCCGCCGCCGTCTGCCCGGTGCGTGGTTCAATGATTTTTACCTTCTATTTCAATCGGTTTCGCGTTATTTGCCGCTTTATAAGGCGCAACCTATACTCAAAGGACAATACACTTAATTTGAAATTCTGAGCGGGATGACTAGTTTTTAGCATGCCCTTACTGAAAGCCTTCTTCATTCTGCTTAAGAAAAGCTGAGACAACATCATGGCGATTTTCTTCCCCTCGCTACCAGTGGCTAGAAAGAAAATGCAATGCGGTGAACGCCGATTTGCTGATCGATTGGATTCCCACCTGGAAGACGACTATCTATGCTGGTACGACATTGGCATCGGTGGCAAATACCTACACCCGGACTTTACGCTACTGCATCCCGGCAGAGGCTTATTGATATTGGAGGTCAAAGACTGGAAAGCCGATTCTATAAAAGAGGGTGACAAGGAACGATTCAATATCCTCACCCGCTCGGGCCTTAAAACCCAACCCAATCCGTTGGAACAAGCCCGCCAATATGCGCACCAGATAGTGAATCTATTGTCCCGGGACCCTCAACTCCAACAGGGCGACGGACATCATTCAGGTAAATTATCATTTCCTTGGGGATATGGGGTTGTCTTTACTAATCTTTCCGAAAAACAAATTCAGTCCCTGGGCATTGACCAAATCATTGATTCCCGCTTTATCATCAACAAAGACGATCTATTACCAAGCGTTGATGCCGAAACATTGCAAACCAAATTGTGGAACATGTTCAACTATCAGTTCGGTAATAAACTGACTCAGCCACAAATCGATTGTATTCGTTGGCACCTTTGGCCAGAAGTAAGAGTGCACCCCGCACAAAGTGATTTATTCGGCGAGCGCTCCACTGAACAAGCCCCCGCTGAAACAAAGACCCCTAGTACTTGGGAGCTTCCCGATATCATCCGGGTTATGGATTACCAGCAGGAACAACTAGCCCGAAGCCTGGGAGACGGGCATCGCATTATTCATGGGGTCGCAGGCTCGGGCAAAACTATGATCTTGGGCTACCGTTGTCTTCATCTCGCCAACTTACTACATAAGCCAATTTTAGTGTTGTGTTTCAATATCACCTTGGCGGCTAAACTTCGAAGTTACGTGGCAGCACAAGGAGTTGAACGCAGAGTGCAGGTTTATCACTTTCATGACTGGTGTGCCGCGCAATTGCAAAGCTATCAAGCTCCACTGCCTTCTGGTAATGCTCCACACTGGGAAAAACAAGTTACTGGTGTAATCAATGGGGTGGATAAGGGGCTAATACCAAGAGCGCAATACGGGGCAGTTATGATTGACGAGGCCCACGACTTTGAGGCCGACTGGCTCAAATTGATCACCGGAATGGTAGACCCGGAAACTAACACTCTACTATTACTATACGATGACGCTCAATCCATATACAAACGCAATGGCTTGGGCTTTACTCTCAGCAGCGTAGGTATTCAAGCGCGGGGCCGCACCACCGTCCTCAAATTGAACTACCGCAATACGCGTCAGATTCTGCATTTTGCTTACGAGTTTGCGCAGCAATATTTGCAGGAACAAGAAAGCGACGAAGATCATCTGCCACTGATCAAACCAGAGAGTGGCGGGGTCAACGGTTCCGACCCTATCGTAAGAGAATTTGACACAGCCGAAGAGGAAGCTAACTTCATCGCGCGCTGCATCGAAAAGTGGAACAATGCCGGTTGTGAATTACGGGATATCGCTATCGTTTATCGGACAGCCAAGATCGGAGTTCGTCTCGCGAAAACCCTGGAACAAGCCAAAATCCCCTATTTACTTACACACGACAAGGCCAGCAAAGCAAAATATGACCCGCTAAAGCAACGGGTTTCACTGCTCACCATGCATAGCAGTAAAGGCCTGGAATTTCACCGCGTAATTGTGGCTGGTGTGGGAGAAGGCTGCAACGATGACGATAAGGCAACAGAAGTGAGATTACTGTACATTGCCATGACTCGAGCTATGCAGAATCTACTCATTACCAGCTGCACGAATGGCTATTTTACCAAGCAGCTGACTGCCGTTGAAACCAACTTGCTTAATATAGTTTGAATTTGCCACTATGCCGATCACAGCAAAAGGGCTATAAACCTGCGTTCAACTATCAAAGGCAATTACACCAGGTAGTGCTCTCTCACATAGCGGCAAACCTACAAGAGCTTGATGTTTTTTCGAACGCCGCCGACACTCCAGTCGAAGCTCAACCACACATTCTGAATTGGGCTAACGTTTAGTGCCGGTTTTGATATTCAATCGTTTACTGTAGAGAGTGAAGAAGAGCTGTTTATTGAAGTAAAAACTACTAATTGTGGAAAGTACCAACCCTTCTATATTACTGATAACGAACTTGCCTATTCATTGCAATGGAATCAGCAATATTGCCTATATCGTGTTTATGATTTTAAAAATGAAGCACGATTATTCCGCTTACAGGGCGCTGTGGAACAGTATGTTCATTTGCAAGCAAAGAATTATAAGGCGAGCTTTAATTAAGTCACTATTAAGACTTTCCTACTACAGGAAAAAGTAGCTGATCTAGAGCCCTAACGCTTCACCACCCCCTACACGGGCTGCCAATATAGCCTAAATCCTGTACCATTCCCCATACACGCCATCATCAACTTTCTTAAATCATGAATATAAAGGCTTAGAATTATGAAATTTTCAACACTAGGAAGTAGTGGGCTCAATGTTTCCCGAGTTTGCCTTGGCACTATGACCTGGGGCACGCAGAACACACAGCAAGACGCAGACGAACAGATAGAGTATGCGCTCAGCCGAGGCATTAATTTTATCGATACGGCCGAGATGTATTCGATTCCCCCCAATGCTGAATCCTATGGCAAAACGGAAACCATCATAGGCAATTGGTTAGCACGCAATGCCGGGAAGCGCAGTGACATCATCCTCGCCAGCAAGATTGCGCCGGGCCTTCCATGGGTGCGAGGTGGAATGCCGTTATGCCGACAAGCGGCTATTGAAGCCGTCGATAACTCCCTGAAAAGATTACAAACAGATTATATTGATCTTTACCAATTGCACTGGCCCAACCGTACCAGCCCGCATTTTGGAAAACACTTTCCCAATCACTATAGGTTCACCGATGCCGACGCCGAAGTTGAAACCGTCGGTATGCTCGATATCCTGGAAGGACTGAATGAATGTGTTGCAGCAGGCAAAATACGTCATTGCGGATTGTCTGATGATACGACCTGGGGCATTGCCACCTATCTGAAGCTGAGCCAAGCGCATAATCTGCCACGCATGGTATCGATTCAAAACGAGTTTAACTTACTGCACATAAAAGATTGGCCTTATCTGATCGAACACTGCGCTATGGAGAATATCGCCTATCTACCCTGGTCACCACTGGCAGGGGGCATGCTTAGCGGTAAATACCTTAACGGAGCCAGGCCAGCAGGGAGTCGTTGGACCATTTCACAGCGCAATGGATTGTTCAGAGACACCGTCGACTCTTCTGCCGCCATCGAAGCTTATATGGGCGTTGCGAAAAAACACGGCATAACGGCCTCGCAACTTGCCCTGGTTTGGTGTGACCGGATTGATGGCGTAACGTCGACGATCATCGGCGCTACTACCATGGCCCAATTACAAGAAGACATTGACGCCTTCGATATTGATTTTACCGACTCAATGAAACAAGACGTACTTGAGGTTATAAAACGATACCCTACTCCGTTCTGATTGGTGCTCGTCGTCATCAATCATTAACCGGTGCCAGGATACCGTTTCAACATCGCAAGCATGGCGTCGTCTTTCAATTCGACGGCGGCCTGCTGTAGCGTGTATTGATCGTATATAATCACACCTCTGTTCGCACCGGCCTGCAATAATGCTTCAGCTATCTTAACGTTTCCAACCGTCACAGCGTGTCCCAGCACGGTCAAACCGGATGTCGTCGAATGATTGATTTCGGCTCCATTTTTCATTAGCCACAGCGCAGCGTCATCTTGCTTATACTCGATAGCCTGCATCAAGGGCGACATACCAGAAGGTTCGCCGGTAACATTGATACCAACGCCGTTCGCTTTTAATAACGGCATGATCTCCACCTGCCCGGTTTGCGCCGCAAAATGCATTGCATTAAACCCCTGATCATCTTTGCTATCCATGGATATACGTTGATCTATCAACCATCGAGCAGTGGCCGTTCGCTGATTCATGATGGCGAGATGCAGCATGGATTTACCGTGATCCGCCCGCGCCTCGCGCTTTACGTTGGCTAACTGTGGTAGCTGGTGGTATATCACTAAAAATAGCTTGTGATCATTAAATGCTGCCGCACGGATATAAAATTCCTGGTAGCTATCGGTTAACGTTAGAGCTTGTTGCCAAACCGATCTCGCCTCTTGAAGCTTACCTTCGGCGTGCAATTGTGCCGCTTTAGTGAATAACACCCAACCATAATGCTGTCTGGCGAGACCGTAATTTAAAAGATTCAGGGTCTCTTTGCCCGCTCGTTCGGCCCAAACCGGATCAGCGCAATTGAGCAGGATTCGAGAAATTAAATTACCTCTGCCCCAACTGATATTGGGCTGCAACTTAATCATCTCGGCATAATACTTTTTCGCTGTTTTCACATTACCTGTTTCGCATTCCAATTCTGCCAGTTCGGAATAGGCGATCGCACGCGGCAGCGACGGCAATGCCTTATTGTGTGCAGACAGCTCAAAATGGTGATAACTCTCTGCCCTTTTATTGAGGAAGCTTTTTCCATAAAGTCGAGCTTGGTTTACCTCAACCCAAGGATCGTTGGCATCCAGCGCACGGGTTTGATCGAGTTCGTTCTGTGCTTCCTGCAAACTGAAATTCTGTAATGACCAATAGGCTAAGAGAGAGTGGGCGGCCGCCAAATCCGGATCCAGCTCCAACGCCTTGTTTATCAATACTTTCGCACGATTGAGGCCATTGTCACGATAGATACGACCGATCCTATAGGTGGATGCCAACAGGTGGCGGGCCGAAGCCACATAAGCGGGAGCATAGTTTTCATCGGCAGCGATGACTCGTTGAATCAATTGATTCGCAATTTCTTGCTCTTCTCCACTGCCATTGTAGTAATCCATCATCGCCTGAGAAACCGCTATAACTTCCCTGGCATAGCGCCGGTAGTAATCGAGATCCAGATTACTGAAATGCGCTGTATCCTCCACTTCCAGCGCCGGAAACCGTTCCGGAAATAGCAATTTTTCACCGCCTTCCAGTTCAAAGATACGGTTCACCTCCACTAATTCCTGTGTATATAACTCTTTCCAGGCAGGCGTAATCTGGGCTCGAATAAATTCTTTTGTTGCTTGAGGCAGTTGTTCGATCTCTTTTCCACTACCCATTTTTCTTTCACAGATTTGCTTTCGTTGCAGCACCCGTTCAGCGTATTGGGTGATCTGTTGTTCCCCGTGAATTTCGGTTAATAGTTGCGTGTAATCACGGTGACATTCTTGGGATACTTTATCTTTTATATAAAGCACTCCCGCTCGCAAAACCTGAAATTCCTGATTTAGATATAGAGCTCCCCCAAAGAGCATTAATATGACCAGCGTTATAACAATGGGTATCGTCTTCATAATCCGCCTCGATTTATAGTTATTGTTTTGAATAAGCGTCGTTGATCGGAAGTAAAATGATTTAGCCTTAAGGTATTGTCTGGGTCCACTTTACGATGGAGACTCCACGACATGACCATCGTTACCCGCGTTCATTCTATAGTTATGAAACACGGGTAACGTTTTTCACGTTAGATTACCAAGTTGACTGTGCTGGCTCGATTGTTATTTCGTCTGATAGCGTTTTTCAGCATCCTGCATTTTGTCACGTCCACTCTCAATCAGCTTCTGCCCTTCACTTATCTGGGTTTCACCTTCTTCGATTTTTTCATTGCCACGTTGAATCAGGTTATTGCCTTCGGCAATTCTTTCTTCACCTTCTTCCCAATCGCTTGCAATCTCTTTTAATTTTTTGACTCTTTCAAGCGCGCCTTGCCCGGAATCAATTCCCGTAGCCGTTTGGTGGAGCGCCTGATACGCTTGGCGATTCGTCTGGACTTCAACATTACCGGCTGCGATGAGTTGTTCTCCAGTGCGTAAATCTGAACGCCCTTTCTCAACTAGTTTTCGACCATATCTTATTTGTTTTTCACCCTCTATGGACTCTTCTTTTCCTTCTTCCCATAGTTCGGCAATTTCGATTCTGGATTCTCCGTCCGCCATCACGAGCCCGCCGAACGCGGGTACTTTTGTTGCACATCCACTCAAACTAACCAATCCAGATAGAAAACAGATCAAAAGGGTGTTTTTCATAGGGGGAACTCCGTAGTTTTCCAATCAAAATGCTAATGCGTTGCATTAACGCTATTTGGCTATTCCAGTAGCGATGCAAATGCGGACAACAGAATATATTAGTCTGGAACGCGATTAAACTATTTGACTCGAATATTTCACGGACAGGGGTAAGTTCACCTGTGTATGAACCGGATCAATGGAATGATCTGGAGGATGGTAAAAGCGTCGCGATACATTATGTTTCTTCTCAACTTACCGAAGTCTCCACTACTTTATTTTGATCTTTACGCCCTTTCAGCAAACGTTTGAGCCCCAAAATGAGAAGTGAAATAACCAGCATATTAATAAAATAGATACCCGCTTTATTCGCCACATACAAATCAATATTCAATACCGAAAGTAGAAAGGCCGGAATGAAAATTGCTCCCAAAATCGCAGTCACGCGGATACCTATGGCCATTATCCGATTGGTATTTTTTAATTTTAAACGGGCGGCCGCAATCGTTCCGATAGTCATTACAAGGGCTGTAATGACTCCAAAAATGCTAAACATGAAACAACTTCCTTATTGTTAATAATGAATTCTTTTGTTAACTGATTTACTCGCATTAGCAGTATAAGGGGTGGCTCATCCAATATTGTTATTTCGCGGTCATGAATTTCGGATCGGGCTTAATAATCGCTACTTCAATTTTAATGGCAACAATCCTGCAAAGCTTTGCTGATTACGGATAGTTAGTTCGTGGTTGTGCGCTTACGCTTGCTTCAAAAATCCAGAGTAACTAGCAACGACAACTACATTAACAATGCTGAAATCTATGCATCAGCGCACTCTATCAGACACAGAAGTTTTGACGCCCTCATACCTATTGTAAGGCTGACCCGTTTTAAACTATTATTTCCTCTTAGTATACCCGACCGACCAACGTAGATAGATTTGTATTATCTAATAAACAAGACAAACAAACAGACCTAGAGAGATCTAGATATTTTTCTATTTTGTCAAACTCACCTGATAGATTTGGGTTAAGCTCTAGATCAAAAATCAATGAATCGTTATTCGATTCAATTTGTGATTTTAGAACAAAATATATTTTTTCATTTTTTTACCTCGCTCTATTTCCTTCAATAGAATCGCAGCGATATTAAGTTTTTCTTCATTGCCACCGCCATCTATACGATCACGTAATTTTTTTGCAACTCCTAACCAAAATATGCTTTCGCCATGAGTATTACATACACCAGCAATTCCTTGTTTATATCTTTTTAATAATTCGTCATTCAATTTTTTATTCATCATCGTACTCTGAAAGTAGTGATTTTCCGTTTTCTTTTCTAGTAATGTTATTTTTTTTGAAGAACCTTGCATGCCCCAATTTTTCTTTCGACCGATAATCTTTTGTATTCCCTCCAGCTTGTAGCACATCGCAAATATGAGACATACAACTATTCTTCAAAGGATCGTATACGCCAAGCTCTTTATCGGTCATATTTTCTTGAAATGCTATGGCCGCTTTGGCGTTAGGAAGATTGAATTGCGCCTCAGCAATGTGTGTTCCTGAATTAGAGCTGCGTGGATCAAACGAAATGGTCGTACTACTTCTATCATCAGTATTGAACACTTGGTGCGAAGCGAAGGAATCATTGTTCGATCTCACCTCCACCATGAAATGGCCTTCCTGATATCCGTTTTCAAACTGCCTAACTATGGCTACATCTGCTAAATCTTCTTGCTCCGTTTTTGGGCAATCCCCAGGTTTTGAGGTTAACCCTAACGGATCAACCCAACCCACCGGATTCGCCGCATACTGATAATTATTAACCCCACCCAATAACCCAATCGGATCCTGCTGAACAAAGTGCCCCGCCCCCGGATCATAATACCGAAACCGATTGTAATGTAACCCCGTTTCCTCATCCCAATACTGGCTCTGAAACCGTAGATTATTCTCAACCGTATCCACATCCTTGCGCACCACACTACCATAAGTGCGGTACCGAACCGACCACACCACCCGACCTTCCCAGTCCGTCAGTTCCTGCGGCGTGCCCAGATGGTCCAGGTGGTAGAAGTAACACTGATTGTTTTCCACAAACGCCAACGGCTTAAAGCTATTCGGCTCATATAAGTAGAGCTTTTCCTTGTGCCCGCACTTCTCACTCAGCAGCACATCCCCGTTCCACAAGAACTCCGTTTTCCCAAGAAATCTTCGTCCCAGAGTGTCGCAGTGACACTGAGTGCCGTCCGCCAATGGGCAATGAACTAAGCTGGTTTTTCATTAGAATACGCTTCAAATATCCCTTTTCTTTCGAGTTGCTCGGACATCGCCATTAGATGATCATAGATTTCCTGATTTTTGTGATGGGTTCTCGCGTGGAGAACAGATTGGTAGTCAAATTCTGGGTGGTGACGCGCCCATAGCAAACACTTACAATATGTTTCTCTTCTTATATCTCGATAATCGCTCGGTTCTATTAAAAGTTGAATTTCTTCTTCTGAAAGTGGGCGCACGTTCGAAGCACTATGAAAGCAAAAGTTATAAAGAATATGTCCTATATTTTCGACTATATCTTTTTCATTCATATATCTACCTATTATTGATAATCGTCAAAATCTATATTCGGTGCAGGATGGACTCTAAGATCGTTATAGTCGTCTGCTTCTCTTGTAAATCCACTGCGGTACACTTTATCAATGACGTTATTATCCATTCCCCTGTCTTCAAGTTCATTGAAAAATTGGCTGTTTAATTTTTGGGTTGGTCGGTAATGGCCGCTCGCATTATTCACTTCTAACAAAATGCCTTCAACAACTGTGAGTTCTCCTGCAGCCGCTACGGGACTACCACGACCTAAGCTTGAGTGATGCAAGTTGCCCATTACGGCGCCGCCCTTGGTGGCAAAAATCCTTCCATCAGGATGCATGACAAACATAGAATTGCTTCCATCCTTCGAATCAAAGGGTAATCCTGTTTTTTTATTCACTATCAGGTTTTCACGCACGTCCAATTCGTAATCTAGAAGTCGTTCATCATCAAAATATTCTGTGCCCCGACTCATTCGCAGATTCCATCGATCGAGGTTGTTGTAATCATCTTCACCCAAATATTTATCTAGCATTGTAGTTGTTTGATATTTCGACTGTGAAACTTTGGAGAGCTTAGCGGCCTGTTGTGCAGTAAACCCTTGCTCTCTTAATACCTTATATCTATCAAAACGCTCCTTACAAACCATACCCAATGGATCAATCCAAGAGACCGGATTCGGCGCATACTGATAACAATTAACCCCACCCAATAACCCAATCGGATCCTGCTGAGTAAACTGACCCGTCCCCGGATCATAATACCGGAACCGATTATAATGCAGCCCCGTCTCTTCATCCCAGTACTGGCCCTGGAACCTCAGGTTATTCTCTACCTGCTCAACGTCTTTTCTTATGACATTGCCGTAAACCTTGTATCTGGCTGACCATACCACCTGGCCTTCCCAGTCGGTCATCTCTTGGGGTGTGCCCAAATGATCCAGGTGATAGAAGTAACACTGATTATTCTCCACAAACGCCAACGGCTTAAAGCTGTTGGGTTCATACAGATACAGTTTTTCCTTGTGCCCACGCTTTTCACTGAGCAGCACATCCCCGTTCCACACGAATGCTTTCCCTGACGCAACCGGTCGTATAAATACGCCTGCACCCCTGATGGCCTCTGGCTGTTAAAGAGTGTGAACCCCGACATTCTAACCCCTCTATTTTTTACACGACCCAGACGCGGGTTTGCGCTTAACGGACGCGCTCTGTCCGCGCATTAAGCGGCACCCGGTGTGGGTTCTGTGGCGTGATGTCGTCCCGCGTTTGCGCGGTCAGGGCGGGTCTACGGGCGGCGGTACGTTGGTGTTCGTGACGGGTGGGGGTCGTCCCGCCCGTCACGCACGTAGGCCGGAGTTGGGAGAAGGTTGAGGTCAGGCAGAGTACAGAAGGGAAGGCGGGCCGTGGCCCGCCTGGGCGGGTTTATTCCAGCCGGTGCAGGAGGTGCGCTTTGATGTATTTAACGTGGCACTGCCAATCGTCGAGCCGTTCCCAGGCTTCGAGTACATCCGGGTAATGCGCGGGTAAAAATTCCATGCGATTGAGCACGAACGCCGCCGCGATTTGTTCGCCGGTGCTGGCCCCGCTGCGGCCGGTACGCTGCAAAGCGTTGGCGGTGTTGATGATGGTTTCAATGGGCCAGGGCAGGTTTTGAGATTCGTTCATTGTTGCATTCCTTTGTGTGGTTGATTGCCCTTTCTTCACAGCAGCGCGCGCAGGGGGGTCAAGGGCGCGTAGCGGCGCAGCGAACCCTTGATGCCCCGAGCACGTTGCTATCCTGACGGGGCAAGCAAACACAGGTTCCTTCCGGCGGCACGGGCTGGGCGGTAAAAAGCCTTGTGCGCTGGCGCACGCCTTTTTTGTTGTGAACGAACACACGTGGTGGCCGCGTGGTACACACCCCGCTACGACACCCGGCGCAGGTTGCGCGCCAGACGCCGGCACCGTGGCCGTTAATGGGATAAAACCGGCACCGGAACAGTGCCCGACCAGAACACAGGGCAGGCGCAACCTTGGGCGGCGGGGGAGGAGCGGGAGAGGGGGAAGCCGCGCGCTTAGGGAAGCCCGAGCCCTGGCACCTTGGCTTGCGGTTTTTGTGCAAGCCAAGTGACAGGCAAAGGGCTGACCGGGCCGCGACCTTTTTTGCCTGTGAACGAACGCTAAGGTCTTCCCGGTTAACTGCACAACTCGTGACAGCGTTCGGGCCAAGGAACTGCGCCTGTGCTTCGGGCTTTCAGCGTGGCAACCTGCGAGCCGGGCACCTTGGCTTGCGGTCTTGTTGCAAGCCACGTGACGGGCGGATTCAGTGCGTCCAATGCCGTGGCTCATCGCCAGCCCCACTGTCGTCTTCGTCGGCCTCCTGCGCCAGCGTGGCCAACAGCTTGAGTCGTTCCTCACCTTCTGGGTGACTGGTGGTCTGCATCGTGGCCGGATGGGTGGCGGCGTGGATTTGCTTTAACTTGTCGATGCTCACCCGCGTGTAGATTTCGGTGGTGTTGAGCTGGGTATGACCCAACAAGGCTTGGATAAACCGGATGTCCGCGCCGTTGTCCAGCATGTGAGTGGCGCAGGCGTGGCGGAACAGATGGCAACTGCCGGGCTTATCGATACCGGCGTTGTTGAGGTGCCGTTTTACGATGGCCCCCAATACATCACGCCGGAACGGGGCACCGTAGAGACTCAGGAACAGGTGACCGGAATCGGGGTAGGTGACCAGTTGCGGACGGGCTTCCTCCAGGTATTTCTGTACCCAGGCTAAGGCGCGTTGGCCGATGGGCACTACCCGATCCATGCCACCCTTGCCTTCGTGGATAAACACGGTTTCCCGTTTGCGGTCGATGGCGTAGAGGTTGAGATGACACACTTCGGTGCGGCGCATGCCGGTGGCGTAGAGCAGTTCCAGGATGGCACGGTCTCTTATGCCTTCGGGCAAGCCTAAGTCCGGCTGGTTCAGGGCCTGGGCTACTTCCTCCGGGCTTAAGATATAACGCGGCAGGCTGCGGGGCTTTTTGGGCAGGGTCAGTTCACTGGCCGGGTTGGCCTGGATGTGGTTTTGCTGGGCCAGCCATTTGAACCACATTTTCACGCTCACCAACATGCTGTGCTGGGTGCCGGTGCCCAAGGGTTCGCCATCGGCTTTGCGATAATAAAACAGGTGGCGCTGGTAGCGCTCCAGGATGGGCTTGGTGATGCTGCCGGGATCGTGCAGGCTGCGTTCGTCGCACCAGGCAACAAAGGCTCTGAGTTGGCTTTCTCGTCGCTCCAGGGTGTAACTGGCCTGCTGGGCTACGGTCAGGCTCCAGTCCATAAAGCGCACCATGTAAGGGTATAGGCCGTTGTGCTCCAGATTCTGCCGGGGGCGGGCTTTGCGGTTGCCTCGGGCCATTTTTTTAAGCGCTCCAGTCTGCTGTGGCCGTTGACCCTTGAGCGGCTCTTGTGCCCTTTTGGGTAAAAGAAGGGGCGGCTTCAGTACCATTACGGTACGACCTCCCGTTTATTTTTTTACCCTCTGGATGTGCATTTTTAGCGGTTTCTACGGTGTCGGTGCATTTTAGACTGTTTTTATCGGGGTTTTTGCTGATTTCTGCATCCCGATAAGCCCCCGACTTAGGGCCGACTTGGCCCCGACTTGACCCCGGCCACTTACCCTTTACCCCCGACTTCTTTTTGTCGTACTGGTGCTGTTTGAGTTTGTTAGCATCAATCAACCCCATCAGGTGCTTGTGGTCGGTGTCGTCGGCCTTGTCATAGAGCAGTTCATACACGAACGATTGCCCCCGGCCGCCTCGATGCACTAACAGGTATTCCATATCTTCCAGGCGTTGGCAGTGGATTTTTAATTGGGTGTTGCCCATACCGCTGTATTCGCGGACGGCTTTCCGGCTAAAGCGGTAATCGCTTTGCTCAATGCTCTGGCGTTGGCATTCTTCAAACACCATGCGCCGGATTTGGTTTAACAGTTTGCGCGTTTGTGGTGGCAGCTCGTCCAGCGTTCGGCCCAATACTTCGTGGGCGATTTGGTTGGCCTGTTCGATATCGCTTAGCGTCACTTCGATGTACTCCACCGCTTTACCGCCTCGCGTTTCGGTTTTTACTTCGCGTTGGTATTGGTGCAGCAGGGCAATGGAGCGGATCAGGGTTAAATACTTCTGGTGATCGCGGCGGGTGCGGGTTTTATCGCTTAAAAACTTTAAGTGCCGGGCATACGGATTGACTATTTTCAGCGGCTTTAGCAGCCTTTGAGCATTGCGGTGAACGTTGATAATATCTTGCCGTTCTTCTTTGGCAAACAGCCCATCCAGGGTTTCCGCGAAGCGTTGCTGGTCGTGGATCGCTTCGGTCTGCTCCCGACCTTCGTCCACACTGAGCACCAGGCAGCGGTTCATCAGCTCCGGGTCAATGTCGATCGCCGTGGTGGTCATAAACAACTGGGTGGGGCCTTCTACCCGATATTCCTGGGTCACCAGATTGCCGGTAGCCGGGTCTTTACCGGTGGAGGCAATGGTGATTTCCCCTTCACTTTGCAATAGCTTTAACGCATAGCTGGCGTTGTGGGCGCCTTCTTCTTCGGCAATGGCCAGCGTTTTGTGTTTTAGGTTGGTTTCACCCATGTAAAACAGGCTTTGTCCGGTCATGGCGCTGTACTGCACTCGCTCTTCTTCCGGCATGAACGACAACACCGCGTCCATCAACGCGCTTTTACCGGCTGCACTGGTGCTTTGCACCATCACCGCAAGCGGTTTTTCTAACTTTCTGCTAACACACGCCAGGTAACCGGCCAGTTTGTTGGTTTCCTCACCCACCACACCCGCAGTATTAAAGTCGTCCAGGATGCGGCTTAATAAATTTTTATCGTTGAGCAATTCAAGCGCGGCGTTGTGTTCTTCATTGGTAAGCTGTTTTCCTTCGCTTTCCTGCTTGGGCTGCAAGTGCTCGCTGATTTGCTCTTCCTGCAAGGCTTCCAGCTTCAACAACACCTTGCCCAGGTCTTTTTTAATCACCTCGTCTTTAACGCCCAGCTCCACACACGCCTGGTTGATAAACACCTGGCGTTGTTTGGCGTGGTACAGGTCTAAGCTGTCGGTGTGGAAGCCGTTATCATTGCAGACCATCAAGCTGATTTTCAGAACGTCGTGCACGGTGTTTTTCTTTAAACCGCGCACCCGGTACACGCGCCCCCCAATATCGAACAGGATTTCGTGGTCTTTGACGGTGCAGCGCACGTTATCCAATGCCGGAAGCGGTAACGGGCTGGCCGGTAGTGGTTGCTCTTCCGGCGCGGGCGCATCAGCAACAGAGGCGGCTGATATTTTAGCCGCTAAAATAGGGGCAGGTTTATCGCTGCTGCTGGTTTTGACTTCGTTGTCGGCCGCCAGTGCCAGTTCGTTTTCTCTTTTAGCAGCTATGGTTTTTGCTTCGTTTTGAGCTTCGGTGCTAATCGTTGGCGCTTTGCCTTTACCCAGCCACTCGGCTTTTCTAATCACCACTTCCAGTGCTTTGCGGGCCGGTTTCATGTTCAAGGCGTAGCTGTTGGCGTCCATGCCCTTGGGGAACAACACGCGGAAACACTCAATACCCACCGATTGCAGTTTGGCACTTAACAATTCAGCGGCCTTGTTACCGGCCTCATCACGATCATAGGCAATCAACACGCGCTTAATACCCAACGTTAAAAACGTGCTTAAGTGATCCTCGGTAAACCCAGCCGTGCCGTAGCTGGCGGTGACGTTTTTAAAGCCATGCACCCAGAAGGTCATGGCATCGATCAGGGCTTCACACAGGATGATTTCTTCTTGCCCTTTTAAGCCCTGAGCATTCCACACACCGGCATGGGGGCCGGGGAGATACAGGTGATAAGCGGTGCCTTTTTTAAGATCATCCCGCACTTTTCTGCCGTACAATTCCACCACGTTGTTTTCTACATCGAAGATCGGCACGGTCAAAGAACCGTTTAAGTGTTCATGGCCACTGTTGCGCAACACTCCACAGGCTTTTAACGTGGTTCTGATCGCTGCCCCGTCTTCCCGGTTGTTCTGGGGGATGTGATAGGCCAAGGTGCGGTTGGCAAAGCCCAGCTTGAAGGTGTGAATCAGCTCCAGATCGTGCAGACCGCGTTTTTCCAGATAGGCCAGCGCCTCCGGCTCACTCAACAAGGTGTCGTGGTAAAACCCCACCACCCGATCTAACACCCCGGCTTCGTCAGCCGCTAACAGATCAGCCGCTAAAGTAGAGGGCAGCTTTCTGGCCGTGCTGTATTTCACCGGCTGCGTGTTCTGACTGGCCAGCTCCGGGTGGTCGTTTCTCAGCAACTCCACCGCATAACGGAAGCTCACCCCTTGAGACTTCATCACCCAGTCAATCACCGATCCCCCCATCTGGCAGGCCCCCATGCAGTGCCACAGGTTGGTTTTAGGGCTGACAATCAGGCTTGGGGTGGCGTCGTCGTGGAACGGGCAGCGGCAGGCGTAGTCCTTGCCTTGCTTTTTTAAGCTATGGCCCTGGGATTCCAGCAGCCGCACCAAGGATACGTCCTGTTTGATCCGGTTCAGTTCTTCGTCTGTGAAGCGTGCCATATCCTATCTCACCTTTAAAAAAATGGGAGCACTTAATGGATATAAAATACCTATAGTGCTACCTTTGGTCAACACAAAAACCTTGAAGCACCCCATTCCATGGAACAGACTAAGGGAATCTTATAACTCAAGTGACCTGCTATCAGTCTTTTCAGGGAGTCTTTATGACCTTGGGCGAGCGCATCAAGCGGCTTAGGCAAGAACGGAACTGGTCTCAGGCTCAACTAGCCCAACGACTGGATATTCATCAAAAGCAAGTGTCCGGATATGAGCGCCATGTTCATGTGCCATCAGTGGAAGTGTTGATTCGGTTGGCCGAACTGCTGGACGTGTCCCTGGATTACCTGGCGTTTGATGATCGAGAAGAAGCACGCAACACCAGTCAGATTGCTGACCTTGATCTATTGCGTAAAATGGAAGCGGTAGACAAACTGCCCGAAGCCGACAAGGTGACCATTAAAGCCGTGCTCGATTCTTTTATTTTAAAAAGCCGGTTTCAGCAGTTAGCTCATGTTGATGAAGCCGTTACGGCCCGCTAAGGAGTATCACAATGCACACACAAACACTTAAGCAAGAAGCATTAGAGTCTCTGCAACACCTGCCCGACGATGCGGATATAGACGAGATCATGTACCGCTTGTATGTCATCAATAAGTTACGCAAAAGCCGGGAAGCCATCGAGCGCGGAGAAACCATCAGTCATGATGATTTAAAGCGTGAGATTGAACAGTGGTAATTATTTGGTCTATTCCCGCTCGCCAAGATTTACACTTAATTCATCAGTATATCGCTCACGATGCCAAGCTCTATGCTGGCCGTGTCGTTCAAGACATCACCAATAAAGTGGACGTTTTGTTGGAACTTCCCCGCTTGGGCAGGATGGTGCCAGAAATTGGTGAGGACAATGTCCGCGAACTCAGCATTTATTCTTATCGCATTATGTACGAGTTAATGGGCGACACCATTTATATTCATGGCGTTTTTCATAAACGTCAGAATTTTCAGCCGCAAGATTTGCAGAGAGAATGAATTCAAAAAGGAGATCACAACATGGACGAGGCGATTTTAATATTGCTCAAAGAGGCTTTCCAAACACCTGCATATCAGTTTTTTCTGATCATCGCGTTCATATATAAATACGGAAGCTTTAAGGAAGATCTGTACAGGATTATAAAGTCCGTTTCCGCTCAGTTTAAATCGCATTTCTTCGAAACTATTAGCCACACCCCTCCCATTTCCCCCCGACATAAAAAGACCATTGCTTGGGGTACAATCATCACGCTGTCATTTACTGCCGGATATTTACTAATCCTTAGCATCGCCATTGGCACTCTTACCGTGCTCAGCGCCAATGAGCTGTCATTCTTTAATGTCTTAGTCCTTCTGGCACTAACACTGGCTTTCAGTATTATGTTTTTTCTGCAATGGGGTGAAGCTCATAAAACTGCAAAGGAAAAATAACAAGCCTACTCAAGCCTCAATAACATTGAACTCTTCAAATCCATTTTTAATGATTGTTAAAAAGCGAATGATCTCTTCATTATCAATATGACTAAGATTAGAAAGACTCTCATTAAACTTATGCTCTGTGTTCTCCAACGCCCAATCCAGCGCTTTTTTTATTCGTACTCTTTTTTCTAAAGGCATGCGCATATAGTAATTCGCACCCAGCTCATCAAACTTAACTTCCTTGATCGAGTCAAGATGATATAGCTCATATAGAACAAGGTTCAGTGCCGTTTTCATTTCCAAATTTTTATCTTCACCAATCATCATTCCAATCCTTAGGTAAATAAGATGGTTCTATAATAAAGTCTTCCGGTGGATCAGCAGGATCTTTATATCCCGTTCTCATGACGTTTTCCAAGCCAAATGTTCCTTCTTCCGGCAATTCGCGTTCCTTCAATTCGTCTAGCAATTGATCGTTCATCTTTTGAGACGGCTGATAATGTCCACTTTTGTTAGAGACTTCAATTAGATTGCCATCTATTACCGTGAGCTCTCCAGCAGCAGCTACAGGTTTACCCTGCGCTAAACTAGAATGATGAAACTTGCCAGGTTCCTGGAATGTAGAAGCAAAAATCCGACCTTCTGGTGTCATTACAAATATAGCTTTCCCATCCCCTGAGAAAAATGTTGATGACTCTGCGGTATCGAAGGGTGAGCCTGCTAACGGACCATTAGCATGAACTAGTTTTCCATTTTGAACACCTAACTCATGCTCAAGCAGCTCATGTTCATCCAGGTATTTAACTGTATCTGCACCCCAAACTGGATGAAAGAATTCTGGTTCCTCCTCCCTCTTATACATTGGATTCATTTCTTTAGTATTCTTGTATTTAACGGGAATTATCTTTGGTTTAGTAGATTTAGAGTCATTGCCTTCCTCACACACCAACCCCAATGGATCAACCCACCCCACCGGATTCGCCGCATACTGATAATTATTAACCCCACCCAACAACCCGATCGGGTCCTGCTGAGTAAACTGACCCGTCCCCGGATCATAATACCGGAACCGATTATAATGCAGCCCCGTCTCTTCATCCCAGTACTGGCCCTGGAACCTCAGGTTATTCTCTACCTGCTCAACGTCTTTTC
>Ga0207904_1000225_pt1 | contig 26035 bp, 29 predicted proteins | sample MalvirmetaMSP118_FD_184232 | JGI IMG/M metagenome (GOLD analysis project Ga0207904, IMG submission 184232) | Marine viral communities from the Deep Pacific Ocean - MSP-118 (SPAdes) | ecosystem: Environmental > Aquatic > Marine > Oceanic | place: Pacific Ocean | collected 2011-05-30 | reverse complement strand
CCCGCCGCGCCCTGCAGGCGCCGCCGCTTCTGCAGGTCATCAACACCCCGGCCGGCAAGCGCGCCCGCATCGGCAGCGCGCGCGCGGGCGCCGGGGCCTGACCCGGAATCGACGTCAGCCGGCGCGCCGCTCGTTCGGGTTCGCGAGTGCCGCCGCGATGGCTTCCGAATTCCGTTCGCCCCAGCCGCACAGCGGAGCAAGGGCATCGACAAGGCCACGGCCGAACGGCGTCAGCGCGTAGTCGACCCGCGGGGGGACTTCCTTGTAATCGGTGCGCGACACGATGCCGTGCGCCTCGAGTTCCTTCAACTGCTGGATCAGGACCTTGTCGCTGACGCCGCGCACCGAGCGTTTGAGCACGCCGTAGCGCTGAGGCCCGTGCTGCAGAAAGAACAGGATCAACGGCTTCCACTTCCCGCCGAGCACGCGCAGCGCCGCGTCGAGACCGCAGATGAAGGGAGCAATTTCGGTATCCGTACCGGCCATTATGCATACTTACCAAAAGGTGTATACTTGTCCAATGGAAACCACCAACTAGCTTCAGGCCGTTCCCGAGCAGAAGGAGATGCACCATGGGAAAGCTTGAAGGAAAGACGGCCGTCATCACCGGCGGCGCCAGCGGAATCGGCCTGGCGATGGCGAAGCGCTTCGTTGCCGAAGGGGCGTTCGTCTACCTGTTCGGCCGCCGACAGGATGCCCTCGACGCGGCGGTGCGCGCGCTTGGCGCACAGGCGCGGGGCGTGCGGGGCGATATCACCAGCTCCGACGACCTCGATCGACTGTTCCAGACGGTGAAGTCCGAGAAGGGCAACCTCGACGTGCTGGTCGCCAATGCCGGCGTCGGCGACTTCGCGCTGCTTGGGCAGATCACGGACGAGCATTACGCGGGGACCTTCGACATCAACGTCAAGGGCACCCTGTTCACGGTCCAGAAGGCCATGCCGCTGCTCGGATCGGGTGGCTCCATCATCCTGACCGGGTCGACGGTGGGCGTCATGGGCACGCCCGCGATGAGCGTCTACAGCGCGTCCAAGGCGGCGGTCCGCAACTTCGCCCGCAGCTGGGCCCAGGACCTGAAGGGCACCGGCATCCGGGTGAACGTGCTGTCGCCCGGCGCGACCGAGACCCAGAGCGTCAAGGAGCTCTTCGCCCAGACAGGCGCCGCGGATGCGATCGTCGCCGGGTTCGTCGACCGGACCCCGCTTGGCCGGATCGGCGATCCGACCGAAACCGCGGCGGTCGCGGCGTTCCTCGCCTCCGACGACAGCAGCTTCATGACCGGCAGCGAGGTCTTCGTCGACGGCGGCTACGCGCAGGTCTGAGCACGTGGAATGCCCCTCGCGGGACGGGCGGGGACGGATGCCCCCGCCGGCCACGCATTCGGCGAGACGCCGGCTGCCTCGGCCCGCTCATCTGCCTGGCCTGCGCGGCCGGATCAGGCCGCGGGCAGCAGGATCGCCTCGCTCATGTCGAAGGCCAGCGAGATCGGCGCTCCGACCGGATGGTCGGCCACGATCGCCGACCCGGTCACCCGCGTCTGGACCAGCCCGATCCCGTCGATCTGCACCCGCGTGATGGTGTGCGAGCCCTGGTAGATATGGTTCGTCACCACGCCATCGACCCGGCTGTGCGGCGGCGTGGCGGCCGTTGCCGGCATCACCTGCTCCGGCCGCAGGAAGGTGCGGACCGAGGTGCCGTGCGCGAACCCCCACTCGGCACGCCGCGGCGCCCTGAGCTGACCGACGCCGGGGAAGGAGAGCATCGCGTCGTCCCCGTCGATCTCGTAGCGGGCGTCCGGCAGCGCGTTGATCTCGCCGATGAACGACGCCACGAACCCGTTGGCGGGCGTGTTGTAGAGATCGATCGGCGCGGCCACCTGCTGCACCTCGCCCTTGTTCATCACCACGATGCGGTCCGACAGGCTCAGCGCCTCGCCCTGGTCGTGGGTCACGAAAATGGTCGTGAGGCCGGTGTTGCGATGCAGTTCGGACAGCTCGATCTGCATCTGGGCGCGAAGGTTCTTGTCCAGCGCCGACAGCGGCTCGTCGAGCAGCAGAACCTTCGGCTGGATCACCACTGCGCGGGCGAGCGCGACCCGCTGCTGCTGGCCGCCGGACAGCTCCCGCACACGACGCTTCTCGAGCCCGTCGAGCTTCATCATCTCGATGCCGCGCCGGGTGCGCTTCTCCACCTCCGCCGCGGGCAGTTTGCGCATCCGCAGGCCGAAGGCGATGTTGTCGAAGACGTTCACGTGGGGGAACAGCGCATAGCTCTGGAAGACCATGCCGATATCGCGCTTGTAGGGCTCCACGTCGGTGAGATCGACGCCGCCGACCACGATCTTGCCGGCGGTGGGCGTGATGAAGCCCGCGATCATGCCGAGCAGGGTCGACTTGCCGCAGCCCGAGGGCCCAAGCAGCGTGACGAACTCGCCGTTCTCGATCGACAGCGACAGGTCGTTGACGCCGATCGCACCGCCATAGTCCTTGCGGACACGGTAGAGCTGGACGGCATGGGGCTCGCGCGGGCGGGTCGGATGGTCCTGGGAATCTTGCGACATCGTGGCTCGCGCGTCGTTCTTGAACGGGTGGGAAAGCGGCTTCATCGTGGCTGCTCAGTGACTGTCGATCGCCAGCACCCGGCGCAGGCCGAAGATCCTGTCGGCGAAGAACATGATCAGGGTCGTTGCGATGATGAGCATGGCCGAGATCGCCGACACGGTCGGATCGGCGTATTCGCGGATGTAGTTGTACATCGCCACGGGCAGCGTCTGGGTCCGGCTGCCGGTCACATAGAGGGACGCCGTGAATTCCGTCAGCGAAATCACCGCCGCGATCAGCCAGCCCCCCGCCATCCCGGGCAGCACCAGCGGCAACTCGATGCGGGTCAGCACCTTGAACGGCGAGGCGCCGAGGTTGGCCGCGGCGCGCCCCAGGTTGGGGTCGACGTTGGCCAGGCTCACGTAGACGGCGCGCGTCACGAACGGCATCACCAGCATCATGTGGGCGAGCACGATCATCACGTAGCCCTGGGTGAGCCCCAGAACGCCGCCGAGCAGCAGGAAACCGAAGCCGAGCGTGAAGTGCGGGATGATCAGCGGCGACCAGAGCACCGCCTCCAGCACGCCGCGCCCGGTGAACTTGTAGCGATGCACGAGCCAGGCGAAGCCCGAGCCGACGATCAGCGCCAGGGTCGAGGCGCACGATGTGACGATCAGGCCGTTCTTGAAGGCCTGCTGGAAGTCGCGATAGGTGAGCGCCTTCTCGTACCAGCGGAAGGAAATCCCCTCCGGCGGGAAGGCGAGGATCTGGGTCGGGTTCACCGAGGTCATCAGCACCACGATCGTCGGCAGCGTCATGTAGACGAGGATGGCGACGACCAGGCTCCAGAAGGCAAAGGATCTCATTGGCTTCTTCTCAGTTGACCGCCAGGCGCCGTTCCAGCCGCCCGGTCATGGACTTCACGATGGCGAGGCTGCCGAGTGCCGCCACCAGCGCGATCAGGCTGAGGGTTGCCGCGAAGGGCAGGTTGAGGGTCGAGAACCCCTGCAGGTAGGCGAGGTTGGAGATCATCAGGATCTTGCCGCCGCCGATGAACTGCGGCGTGGAGAAGGCGCTCATCGTCCACGCGAACACCACGACCACGCCCGACAGGATCCCCGGCGCCGTCAGCGGCAGCGTCACCTTCCAGAACACCATCAGCGGCGCCGCGCCGAGGTTGGCGGCAGCCTTCTCCAGGTCGCGGTCGACGTGGGAAATGGCGGTGGCCAGCAGAATGATCATCACCGGCATGGAGAACTGGACCAGCGCCACCACCACGCCGAAGCGCGTGTACATGATCTGCAGCGGCGCATCGATCATCCCGATGCCCTGCAGCACGCTGTTCACGAAGCCGTCCGACCCCAGCATCAGCATCCACGAATAGGTGCGGACGATCTCGCCGGTGAAGAGCGGCGTGATGGACAGCGCGATCAGGATGGATCGGACCCAGTCACGCTCCGTGCGCACCAGCGCGAAGGCGATTGGGTAGCTCAGGACCAGCGAATAGATCGCCGTCAGAAAGCTCATGTAGAAGGTGTTGAGAAGCGCGCCCCAGTAGATCGGCTTGTTGATCCGGACGAAATTGTCCAGCGTCAGGCCGCCGACATTCAGCGAGCCGGGAATGTATTCCCGCACGCTGTACTGCATCACCTCGAAGAGCGCCGCGACCAGAATGACGGCCGTCAGCACCGCCGGTGCGAGGAAGGTGACGAAGAAGGGGCGCCGTGTGCTGATCATCAGGTTCTTCTCGACGACCGGCCCGCACGAAGGTACGGAGCCGGCCGCTCGTTTCAGGGAAGGATCGGCGCGGGTCGCCTAGTACATCATGTTCTCGGTGAACCACACCTTCCACTGCGGGAGCAGGGTGGCGTAGGTCTTGTCGTCGAGGATGATGGCTTCCTTCTCGATCTGCTCCGCGCTGGTGAAGATGCCCGGCAGAGCCGCGATCTCCGGATCAAGCTTCGCATCCGGGCTCATCGGCGAGCACTTGTGGAAGTTGCACAGCTTGGCCAGCATCTCCGGCTCCAGCGCGATGTTGAGGAACTGCTCGGCAAGCTCCTTCTTCTTCGAACCGGCGTTGATGCCCCACACGTCGAGACCGACCACGGCGCCTTCCTTCGGCACCTCGATCTTCACCGGCATGTCGAGCTTCTCCAGGTGATAGCCGTTGATGTTCAGCAGCACCTGGACCGGGGTCTCGCCGGTGCGCATCAGGTTCTGGCTGGTGGCATCAGACTGGTAGAACGCCTTGATGTTGGGCTTCAGGGCGATGAGCTTGTCCGTGACCTGCTCCCACTCCTCGGGAGTCACGCCAGCCAGCTTCGTCGCGGCGATGATGATGTGGCTCGGATCGAAGTCGGGAAGGCCGAGCTTGCCCTTCATCGACTCGTCCCAGAGCACTTCCCAGGAGTCGATCTTGAAACCCTCGGGCATCTGGTCGGTGCGGAACGCCGGCGTGTAGACGTAGACGTAGTCGGACACGGTGTAGTCGGACCGCTTCGCCATCGGGTAGAGGGCGTCGGCGTTCGGGATCTTGGAGTAGTCCAGCTTCTCCATCAGCCCGTCGGAATGGTACAGATAGCCGACGTGTGCGGTCGTGTTGATCAGGTCGGATTCCGGATTGTCCCGGGCCACCTTGGCCTTGGCCAGCCGGTCGAGCGTGCCGCCGGTGATGTACTCGACTTCGACGCCGGTACGCTTGGTGAACTCGTCGCCGACGATCTGGACGCCTTCCTTCCAGTTGCCGCCCCAGGTGCTGACGACCAGCTTGTCCTGTGCCTGTGCCCCGGTTGCCAGCAGTGCCAGCGTCCCGACCGCGAGTGCCAACTTCTTCATGTAACCACCTCCATTTCCGGACGGCCCACCACCGCCCGGTCCTCGTCAACCGGCCCGCGTCAATAGCCGCGGGCGGGATCGATCTCGTGCAGCGGCGCCTTGCCGGCCCGCACGCGCCTGATGCTCTCGGCAACGTCGCGTGCGGCCAGCGCCGGAACCGTGATGCTCGCCATGTGCGGCGTGATGAACACGTTCTCCATCGTCCAGAACGGATGGTCGGACGGCAGCGGCTCGACGTTGAAGACGTCCAGGGTCGCCTCGCCGATCGCGCCGCTCGTGAGGGCGGCGATCAAAGCCGGCTCGTCGACGACGGCCGCCCGCGATGCGTTGATGAATTTCGCGCCCCTGGGCATCAGCGCCAGCTCGTCCGCGCCGAGAACAGCGCGCGAATCTGGCGTCAGCGGCAGCAGGCTGACAAGGATCTCGCTCTCCGACAGGATGGTCTCGAGCCCGCCCCGTCCGGTGAGCGAGCGCACGTTGTCGATGGTCTTTTCGGTCCGAGACCAGCCCGAGACGGCGTAGCCCATGCGGGCCAGCATGGCGGCAGCGGGCGCGCCGAGTTCGCCGAGACCCAGGACGCCGACCGTGATCTCCGAGAGCGGCCGGGGGTGGACATACTCCCACTCGCCGCGCCGCTTGGCGCGCTCGAAGGTGTGCATGTCGCGGGCATAACGGGTGACCGTGTAGACGATGTAGCTCGTCATCATGTCGACCATCCCGGTGTCGGACAGGCGCGAGAACCTGACCGGAACCAGATCGTCCCGGCGCACCAGCGCGTCGACCCCGGCCCCCAGGTTGGTAACGAGCTTCAGGTTGGGAAAGCGCTGGAAGAACCCCTGGGGCGGCAGCCAGACGAGGGCGAAGCCGATCTCGGAGGGATTACCGACATCGGGGTCGACGCGCACATCCAGATCCGGCAGTTCTTTTTGCAGCGCATCACGCCAGGCGGCCGCGTCGTCCACGAGGCTGTAGAAGACGAGTGCGTCATTGCTCATCGGGTGCCGATCCCTGCCACAAAGCCCACAAGCCCGGCCCGGAGGTCTTCCGGAGCCGTCGTTGTGCGACGCAGCATGCCACGGCTGGATGATGAAATAACACTCATGAGACAAAATTTGGCACAGGCGCAGTCAACAGGAAAAATAGTTTTAACTGGCGTCTAGGATCGGATTTTCAGGTGCAATTGTGCGCAACAACCTGAGCCATGTGGCCGAGTACGATCCAGGCGGGCCGGACCGCCGGGCCGGCGGCGCGGCCGGCGGGCTAACGCAGCGGCGCGCTGGGGGAAAGCGTGTGGGGGGCGAGCACGCCGTCGGAGGAGAAGCACGCCTTCAGGTGGCGCTCGAAGACGTCGACCACGGGACGGGGGGCCTGCCTGCGCAGCTTGAGGCTGACGACCCGGACCGGCTCCAGGACGTCCGTGATCGGCAGCACCACCACCCGCCCCCCGTCGTGGGTCATCTGGGTTTTCGGCTGGATGTTCTGGATCGTGTAGCCCCGCCCATGCCCGACCAGGCCGCGCGTGAGCTCGTAGGCCTTGGACCGGTAGGCAATGTGCGGCGTGATTCCCACCGATCCGAACAGCCGCATGAAGTAGTCCCGCGAGTGCGGGAGATCGAGCAGGATGAACGGTTCGGCGCGGAGCTCGGCAAGGCTGATGCTGTCGCGCTGCGCCAACGGATGGTCGACGTGGAGCACCGCGCACGGCGGCAGCTCCGCCAGTTGCTCGGCCACGATCTCCTCCGGGCGCGACAGCTCGTAGGAGATTGCCATCTCGGTCCGCCCGGAGAGGATGCCGTCCAGGATCTGCTGGTGATCGCCCTCGTCGAGACCCACCGTCACCCCCGGATGCGATTCGGCGAACGTCGAGAGCAGCGTCGGCATGAAATGGGTGGCGATCGTCCAGAAGCACCCGACGGCGATCTCGCCACGCACCTCGTCCGCCATGGCGCGGGCGTTCTGCCCGAAGTTGCGCGCATGGGTCAGCAGCATCCGTGCTTCCGCCACGATCCGGGCGCCGGCCCGCGTCGTCGAGACTCCCTTGGCGTGATGACGAACGAAAAGCTGCACTCCGCAGTCCGCCTCGAACTGGGCGATCGCCGCCGAGATGGAGGACTGGGACACGTTCATGTGCTTCGCCGCATCGGTCTGGTTCCCGTAATCGGCGGCGGCCACGACGTAGCGGAGGGTGCGCAGCGAGATCTGCATCGGCTTTTCCGTTCCAAAGCAACGTATGAAAATGTTTTAACGATCCATCTTCGCAACGCAATATCTGCGAACAGCGAAGAGGTACATGCATGATCCGCACGGGCGAACAATATCGAAACGGACTTCAGGACGGTCGCGAGATCTGGATCGACGGGGAGCGCGTGAAGGACGTCACCACGCATCCCGCCTTCAAGCCGATCGTGGATGTCCGCGCGCGAATGTACGACATGGCCCACGAGGCCCGGTACCAGGAGCAACTCACCTACGTCGAGGAGAACACCCGCAAGACGATCTTCCACAAGCCGCCGCGGGAGACCCATGATTGGACCGACAAGGTCGAGGCGATCGACCTGGTCATGAAGGACATCGGCGGCGTCGTCACCCGGGTGGGCGACGAGACGATCGGCGAGGTCTGGTCGCTCATCGACGGCCGTGACGTGCTGGCCGAGTTCGACCCGCGCTTCGCCGACAACGTCGACCGGCACGTCCAGTCGATCCTCGACAACGACATCTTCCACATTTCCGCGAACACCGATCCGAAGGGCGACCGCTCGCTCGCCCCGCAGGATCAGGACCCCGACATGATGGTCCATGTCGTCAAGGAAACCGACGCCGGCATCATTATCCGTGGCGCCAAGTACGAGACGGCCGCCGCCTATGCCGACCAGGCCTTCCTGAAGCCGACGGTCGGGGCCTGGAGCAACGAGAAGCTTTCCGACTACGCGGTCGGCGGCATCGTCGAGATGGGCGCCCCCGGCGTGAAGCAGATCTGCCGGTCGTCCTTCGCCGGCCGCACCGATCCGCGGGACTACCCGCTTGCCAACCGGTTCGACGAGGTCGAGTCCCTCGTTATCTTCGACAACGTGCTGATCCCCTGGGAGAACGTGTTCTTCTATCAGCACACGAAGGCAGCGCAGTATGTGCGCGCCACGCTGCATCGCTACTCCGCGTTCCCCTACGTGCACCGGCTGCTCTATGTCGCCGACATGATGATCGGCGCGGCCATGTGGAACGCCCGTCAGACCGGCCTCGACAAGCTGCAGGCCGTCCGCGAGAAGCTTGCCGACCTGGTCTGCTACCGCGAGGGCATCAACGCCCATCTGACCGCCGCCATCGCCACCGCCGAGAAGAGCCCGGGCGGCCTGCTGATGCCGAACCAGTCGCTGCTCTACGCCGGCCGCGTGCACGCCTGCGCCAACCTCCCGGCGATGATGCACATTGCCCGCGAACTTTGCGGCGGACAGATCTGCGTGACCCCCAACGCGGCATCCTTCGATGGCGCCGAATCCGGCCCGTGGCTGGAGAAATTCTACTCCCTCAACAAGGAATGGCAGGCCGACGACCGGCGCAAGCTGCTGGCATTCGCCCGCGATCTGCTCAACTCCGACTACGCCGGGCACAGGCTCACTTTCGTCCAGTTTGCCCAGGCGCCGCACTTCAACCACCTCAACGCCGTCTACAACGCCTTCGACTTCGAGGGCCCGCTGGACTTCGTCCGCAAGGTCGCGGGCCTGTCCGACAAAGTGACGGGAGCGGCCGGATGAGCACGGTCGACCCCGATCTGTTTCGCAGCGCCATGCGCCGCATCGCCTCGGGCGTTACCGTGGTCACCAGCGACGGCGATCACGGCCGCGTGGGCGTCACGGTGTCCAGCCTCTGCTCGCTGTCGCTGGAGCCGCCGTCGGTGCTGTTCTGCCTGCATCGGGAAAACCGGTCCCTGCCGGTGCTGACGGCCAACGGCACATTCGCCGCCAACATCCTTTCGCAGGGCCAGCAGCGGGTGGCGAGCAGCTTCGCGGGCCTGATCCCGGAGCTGCGCGAGGACCGGTTCGCCGCCGGCGAATGGGATGCCCTCGTCACCGGCTCCCCTTCCCTTGCGGACGCCCTGTGCTGCTTCGACTGCCGCGTCGCCGACGTGTTCGACTTCGGCTCCCATCGCATCATCGCCGGCGAAGTGGTCGCGGTGGAGACCAAGGGCGAAGACCCGCTCGTCTACTCGGACGGCGACTACCGCCGGCTGGTGGTTGCGTGAACCGATGAGCGGGCGCCAGCCGGCCCATACGGATCCATCCGGGCCTGGACTCGCGGCCGGCGGCGCGTCTGTTGGCCGGATCGTCGACATCCTGCGCGACCTGATCGCGTTCCCGACGGTGAGTTCACGCTCGAACCTCGACATCGTCGAGTACATCGTCTCCCGGCTCGCGGCCGAGGGTGTCGAAGCCCGGCGGATCTTCAACGCCGCCGGCGACAAGGCCTCCATCCTGGCGACCATCGGGCCCGCCGACCGGCCGGGCATAGCCCTGTCCGCCCACACCGATGTCGTTCCCGTCGAGGGCCAGGACTGGTCGAGCGATCCGTTCCGGGCCGATGCGCGCGACGGGCGCATCTACGGCCGCGGCGCCACCGACATGAAGGGCTTCGTCGCTGCCGTCCTCGCCCATGTGCCGCACTTCAAGGCTGCGGCCACGGCCACGCCCGTCCACATCTGCCTGTCCTACGACGAGGAACTCGGCTGTCTCGGCGCGCCGGACCTGGTCGCCGCAACGGCCGCCCTGCCCGTCCCGCCGGCGCTCTGCATCGTCGGCGAACCGACCGGTTTGCGCGTGGCGCATTCCCACAAGGGCAAGCTGGCGCAACGACTGACCTTCACCGGCCGCGGCGGCCATTCGGCCCTGCCCCATCTCGCGGCGAACGCCGTCGAGGCAGCCGCCGGACTTGCGGCCGGACTGGCGGCGCTCGGGCGCGAGCTGCGCATCGTGACCGATCCGGCATTCACGCCCCCGTGGACCAGCCTCCACGTCGGCTCGATCCACGGCGGCGGCGCGCTCAACTTCGTCCCCGACCACGCCGTGATGGAGTTCGAGGCGCGGATTCTGCCCGGCACCGACGCGATCGCCCTTGAGGCGACCCTTGACGGGCTCGTCGCGGAGGCGCGAGCAGCCCTCGCGGCAAATGTGGACGGGACCGGCATCACCGCCACCCGGCTGAGCCGCTATCCAGGCCTCGACACGCCGGCCGACGCGCCGGCCGTCCGGCTCGCGACCGAGCTATGCGGCATCCCGGAGGCTCCGATCACCCTGTCCTTCGGCACCGAGGCCGGCCTGTTTTCCGAGGCGGGCATTCCGACCGTCGTCTGCGGTCCGGGTGACATCGGCCGGGCCCACAAGGCCGACGAATGGATCGGCGTCGACGAACTTGCCGATGCCGGCGCGATGATGACCCGCCTCGCCGCCGGCCTGGCCGAGCCTCTTCCGCCAGCCGCAATGCCATCTGCGCACTGATTCACCCGTCCTCAGGAGAGACGTTGTCCATGCCGACCCATACCCGCATCCGCCCCTTCAACACGAAGGACACCTATCCGGAGCAGAAGCTGAACAACGACCTCTCCCAGGGGGTCGTCGCCCGCGGCACCACGGTGTTCCTGCGCGGTCAGGTTGCGCAGGATCTCGACACCCGGGAGAGCCTGTTCCCGGGCGACGCGGGCCGGCAGACCGCCAAAGCCATGGAGAACATCAAGATGCTGCTGGAGGAGGCCGGCAGCGAACTCGGCCACATCTGCCGCATCGTCGTCTACCTGACCGACGTCCGCTACCGCGAGGCGGTCTACCAGGAGATGGGCAAATGGCTGGCGGGCGTATTCCCCTGCTCCACCGGCCTCGTCGTGGACGCCCTCGCTCGCCCGGAATGGGTGGTCGAGATCGAGGTGACCGCCGTCATCCCCGACGCCAGTTGAGCGGGAGGCGGCCGTGACCTTTTCCATCTCCGCCCGCTGCGCGCGCACCGGCATGTTCGGCATCGCCGTATCCTCATCCTCCCCGGCGGTCGCCGCGCGCTGCGCCCACGCTCGCGCCGGGGTCGGTGTGGTGGCAACCCAGAACATCACCGACCCGACGCTCGGGCCGAAGGGCCTGGACCTGCTTCAGCAGGGCCTGTCGCCCGAGGCGGTGATGGCGCGCTTCGCCGCCGGGGCGCCGCACTTCGACTACCGGCAGGTCGTGGTGCTCGGGACCGACGGTACGGCCGCCCACCATTCGGGAGCGGAAACGCTGGGCCTTCACCGCGTCGTCCATGAACCCGACGTTGCGGCGGCCGGCAACCTGCTGGCGTCCGAAGCGGTTCCCCAGGCCATGGTCGACTGCTTTCGCAGCATGCCCGACGCCCACATCGGCGACCGGCTCCTTGCATCGATGAAGGCCGCCGTCGCGGCCGGCGGCGAGGAAGGCCCCGTCCATTCGGTCGGGATGCTAGTCGTCGACAAGGTCGCCTGGCCGGTCACCGATCTCCGGATCGACTGGTCGGAGGGCGACGTCATGGAAGAGTTCGATGCGCTCTGGACGCTGTGGAAGGAGCAGATGGACGCGTACGTCACCCGTGCGCTCGATCCGTCGACCGCCCCGTCCTACGGCGTTCCCGGCGACGAGTGAGGCAGACCGTGTCCGTATCCCGCCCCTATCTCAAGCTGACCCATGCCGGCGCGCTCCAGATGCTCGGCGGCGCCGTCGCGAAGGCCGAAGCACTCGGCGTTCCGCAGAACATCTCCATCGTCGACGAGGGGGGCAATCTGCTGGCGTACGTCCGCATGGACGGGGCCAGGCTTCTGTCGCGCGAAACCTCGATGTCGAAGGCGGTCACCGCCGCCTCCCACAGCCAGCCGACCTCGCGCCTCAATCCCGCCGACGAGATAAAGCTCTCGCTGGCCGCCGGCCAGCGCCTCACCAATCTGGAAGGCGGCTTGCCGATCGTCCTCGACGGGGTCTGCGTCGGCGGCATCGGCGTCGGCTCCGGAACGGGGGCCCAGGACGTGGAAGTCGCCCGCGCCGGCCTCGCGGCCATCGGTGCGGAGGACCAGCAGCCATGAGGCTCCTGCACGCCCCGACCTCCCCATTCGTCCGCAAGGTCATGGCGGTCGCCCACGTGGCCGGCCTCACCGACCGCATCGCGATCGAGTTCAACGCGGCAAGTCCGCTCAAGCGCGATCCCGCGCTGGTCGAGCACAACCCGCTTGGCAAGGTCCCGGCCCTCGTCCTGGACGACGGGCGCGTTCTCTTCGACAGCCGGGTGATCTGCGAGTATCTCGCCGCCCGCGGCAGCGCGCCGGACCTCTATCCGGAAGGCGACGCCCGCTGGGACGCACTCACCCAGCAGGCGCTCGGCGACGGGCTGCTCGATGCCGCCATCGCAGCGCGCTACGAAAAGCTGATGCGGCCGGAGGACAAGCGCTGGTCGGGCTGGAGCGATGCCCAGCTCGCCAAGATCCACGGCGCGCTGGACCGCATCGAGGCCGTCGTTCCCGCCCTCTCTGCCGAGCCCACGATCGGGTCCATCACAATCGGATGCGCCCTCGGCTATCTGGACTTCCGCTACCCGGACCTGCCCTGGCGCGCCGGACGGCCGAATGCCGCCAGCTGGTTTTCCACCTTCGATGCGCAGCCGTTCATGGCCGCCACCCGACCGTTCGAGCGGGCCGCATAAGCGCGCCGTCACCCGAGAGATTGCTGATGGATTCCATGCCGCCGCTCCGCATCGCCGTTCTCAACGGCCCCAACACCAACCTCTACGGTCTGGACCCGACCGGCCTCTACGGCGCCCTTACCCTTTCCGACATCGCCGACCGGTGCCGGGAGGCGGCGGAAGGCCTCGGCGCCAGCCTCTACTTCCACCAGTCGAACCACGAAGGGGCGCTGATCGACTGGATCCAGGAGGCGCGGACGGCGGCCGACGGCATCGTCATCAACGCGGGCAGCCTCTCCTACACATCGATCGGCATCCTGGACGCGCTGGCCGCCGTCGACACGCCGGCCATCCAGGTTCACGTCAGCAACGTCTTCAAGCGCGAGGCCTTTCGCCATCACGCCCCGCTCGCGGCCGCGGTGATGGGATGCGTGATCGGGCTCGGCCCCGACGGCTACCGGGTCGCCGTGGAAGCGATGATCGCGCATCTGCGCGCGTCCGCCTCCGCCTGATCCGGCACGCCGCCCGCCGCATTCCACCCGATGGCGCGCCCCGGACGTCGCCGCAACGAAGGCAGTCAAAGCCCATGACCGAGATCACCGCCATCCGCTATGCCGCTTACGGCGCAGCCGACGTGCTCTCCGCCGACCGCATCGAGGCCCCGGCGCCCGGCCCCGGAGAGGTCGTGGTCGACGTGCGCGCCGCAAGCGTCAACCCGATCGACTGGAAGGTCCGGTCCGGCGCCCTGAGCGCGGTGATGCCCCTCGACTTTCCGGCCGGAACGGGCCGTGACGGCGCCGGGGCGATTTCCGCCGTCGGCGACGGCGTCGACCCGGCGCGGGTCGGCGAGCGCGTCTGCTTCCTGGCCGGCCGCGGCGCCGGCACCTGGGCGGAGAAGATCGTGCTGCCGGCAGACCTCGCGGTGCCGATCCCGGACACCCTCTCGTTCGTCGACGCCGCGTCGCTGCCGCTTGCCGGGCTGAGCGCCTGGCTCGCGCTGGTGACCGGGGCCGGGATCGGGCCGGACATGCGCGTGCTGGTCCACGCAGCAGCCGGCGGCGTGGGCACACTGGCCGTTCAGATCGCCCGCGCCTACGGGGCGCGCGTGGCCGCCACCTGCTCGGCGCGCAACGTCGACTTCGTGCGCGCCCTCGGCGCCGATGAGGTGATCGCCTACGACGAGCAGGCCTTCGAGGACAGCCTGTCCGACATCGACCTCGTCTTCGACACCGTGGGCGGCGACGTACACGCCCGGAGCTATGCCGTGCTGAAGACCGGCGGCACCATGGTCTGCCTGAGCGCGCTGCCGATCGAGGACCGGGGCGACGCCATCGGCGTCAGGGTGATCAAGGCGATGGTCCAGCCCGATCCCGAGGCACTCGCGGCCATCGTTGCGCTCGTCGCGGCGGGCAAGGTCCGCCCCGTGGTCGAACACGTCATGCCCTTCGCCGACTTTGCCGCCGCCCACATCCACTCCGAAGGCGGCCACGCGCGCGGCAAGACAGTGCTTGAAATCGGGAGCTGAAGGGGACCGCAATTACGGAAGCGTCAGGCGCTTGCCCTCCAGCGACGTCGGCAACGGCCCCTTCAGGAGCGCGTCGTCCGGCCCGTAGAAGTGCGCCACCGCCGTGCCGGTCAGCCGGTTGCCGTCAACCGCGATCTCGAAGGAAACCTCGCCGCGGCCGACCAGCCGGTGGGTCGCCCGGTCCGCGGTGAACTCGACGAACTTGCCGACAACCCGGCTGCCCCGCCGTTCCCAGATGCCCTTGCCGTCGCTGTCGCTGGTCTCGGCGTTGCCGGCATCGGGATTGGCCTGCTGCATGGTCCGGTCGGCGTTGAAGACGAACACGTGATGGGGAAACGGCGCGTCCGGCGCCGTGACGATCCATGTGCCGACGACGCTGTCGGCGCGTCCGGCATCCGGATCCGCGGCGCTGCGCCCGCGGCCGAAGAGGGAGAAAAGCGAGGCGATCATCGCAGGGCGGCCCTTCGTCCGATCGGCCGGTGCAGCCGGTTGGCGGGAGCCGCTTTCATAGCCGCCCGGGACGGCGCTGCCCATGGGCCGACCGTCCCGGCGGATTGCACCGGGACGGCCCTGATCGGCGCGCGGCCGCCGCGGCGTTCGCTATTCCGCGGGCTGGGCCGCCAGTCCGCCCGCCCGCCTCTCGCGAGCCAGCACCAGCAGCAGCGCCAGGAACAGCGCCTCGATGATGGCGAAGGCGACAAACGCTTCGGCAAAGCCGCCCGTACCCTTGATGATCGCCCCCATCAGCCAGGGCGCCGCGAAGCTGGACAGGATGCCGAACACCTCCGCGTAGCCGACGGCCGCCGTGGCCAGGCTGTCGTGATACTTCTCGCTCATCAGCGAGAAGATCGCGCCGCCGCCGAGCACCGCGATCCCGCTCAGGAGCGCAAACAGCACCAGCGCGCTGAACGGCAACGGGTAGATGGCGCTGGAGAGGAACATGATCGCCACCAGCAGCGCCAGGAACGCCGTCAGCTTGATCATGAACGTCTTGCCGAGATTGTCGGCCATGTAGCCGCCGATCACCAGGAACACCACCTGCGACAGACCCATCAGCGTGCCGATGAGAGCGGCCGATTCCACCGGCATGTTCTGGACCGCGATGAAGGTCGGCACGACCCACGTGGCCGTGCCGGCGATCGCGAAGGTACAGGCGGCGATGCCAAAGCCGCCCACCGCGATCCACTTGGTGCGGAACACCTCCCGCACCGGCAGATGCGCCACCGGCGGTTCGTCCTCCCAGCGGAAGCCCGTGTAGCCGATGCCGGCCGGCCCCGCCCTCACCGCGATAAGATTGACCACGGCGACGATGAGGGTCCCGATCGCCAGGACGGCGAAGAAGGCGCGCCAGCCCACCGCGATGGTCAGCGGGATGCCGAGGGCAAAGTCCAGCGTGATGGCCAGGCTGTAGGCCGCCAGGATCATGCCGACGATGGCACCGCGCCGGCGCTGCGGGAACCAGTCGAAGATCAGCTTCATGTTGCCGAGGAAGATGGCGGCGTCGAAGAAGCCGATCCCGAGCCGGAGCACGAGCAGCTGCGTGTAGTTCTGCACGAAGACCTGCAACACCATCCCGAGACCGGTGCCCGCCAGGCCGATAAGGAGCAGCGTGCGGGCCGAGACAGTGCGGCTGAACGGGGCCCAGACAACCATCCCGATGCCGTAGGTGAGCGCGAAGATACCCTGGGCGAGCCCGGCCTGGGCCGGATCCAGGTTCAGCGATTCTGATATGAAAGGCACCACGGCGGCGAAGGCATACCAGTCGGCCGCAAGGAAGATCTCGCAGACCAGGGCCAGCGCCAGCATGCCGATCTGCCATCGCTTGACCCGCGCCTTGTCGGCAATTGAAAGGCTTTCCCAGTTCATCGTCAGACCCCTCTTTTCTTGTCGTCCTGTCGTCCGGTCGCGGCGTCGGCTCAGGCCGGCGGCGGCAGGAAATCCACCTCGTGCTCGGCCGCGATCCGCACGACTTCGGCGGGGTCGGGAACGTTGTGGATGCGTTCAAAGAGCTCGCGCAGGGAGCGTGTCGGGGCGACCCAGAACAGGCTGGTCGCGTCAGCGTCGGACTTGTTGAAGATGCCATGTGCCAGCCCCATCGGCATCCGCACCAGGTCACCCGCGGTGGCGGAGAACTCCTTGCCGTCGAGCCAGAGGTCGTAGCGGCCGCTCAGGACGTAGACGAACTCGTCCTGGGTCGGATGCACGTGGGGCGGCACGAAGGTGCCGGGCGGGAACTTGGCATGCCACGCCATGGAGTTCGTCGAGACCTGCTTGAGGGTGTAGGTCTGGCCGAGGATGTCCCAGACGGCCTGGTCGTAGGCGCTGGCGGCTTCGGTGATACCGGGCGGCATGTCTGTCATCGTGCAGTGTCCTCCGTGATGGAATGCCGGATCAGCCGGCCAGGAATTCGGTGACGAAGCGGGCCGAGGCCGGCGTTTCCTCCAGCACCAGGTGCCCGGTCGACGCGACCGCCTCGAGCCGCCCGTCTGGCAGCCGCGTCAGCCACGCGGCACTCTGGCCAGTCGGCCGCAGCCGGTCCTCCGCGCCCCACAGGAGCAGCGTCGGCATCGACAGCCGGTGGACCCAGCGCGCAAGCTTCGGGTTGCCCTGGGGGTTGGCGGAGACGAGCTTCGCCAGCGCGCCGACCTCGCGGCCCAGGGCGGCGTCGAAGGCGGGATCGGGTTCGGACGGGAAGTAGCGAAGCGCGGCGCCGACATCGTGGGCCAGGTAGGAGGGCAGCTCCTGTGGCGGGATCTGGAACAGGTCGGGGCCCGGAACCTCCTCGTCGACCAGCCCGGCCGGGCCGATCAGCACGAGACGCCGCACCCGTTGCGGCTGGCGGATCGCGAACTCTGCGGCGATCCAGCCGCCCAGCGAGAAACCGGCAAGGTCGATGCTGTCGAGCTCCAGCCGGTCGAACAGCTCCATGTAATGAAGGACGTAGTCGTCGATGGCGTCGTAATCGGGCGCGTCGCCGGACAGGCCGAAGCCGGGGTGGAACGGGATCAGGACGGTGTGCGATCCGGCCCACTTCCGGGCCGCCTCGAAGCCGGTGAAGGTGCCGGTACCGTGCAGGAAGACGAGCGTCGGCCCCTCGCCGATGGACAGCACCACCGTCTTCACGCCGTTGATGTCGTACCCGCTCTGTTCGAAGCCGGTGAGGTCGAGCCCCGGCCGGGTTGTCGTCTCGGTCATGGCAGAATGTCCCCTGGTCGTTGATCTGTCCGGTGTCGGCAGGGCGGCGCGGCTTCCGCCCGGCCTGGTCAGGCCGCCGTGGCCCGGCGGGCGGTCAGCTGCGCGGCGAACTGATCGACGGCATCGGTGATCCGGGCGTGAACCCCCGCCGTTTCCAGCCGCCCATCGACGAAATCGACGGCGCCGGCGTAGATGGCGGTGGACACCGTCGCGGCCTCGAAGAAGCCGAACAGCGGTCGCAGCTGGTGCTCCACCACCAGCGAATGGCGCAGGCCGCCGCCGCAGGCGGTCAGAAGCACCGTCCGGTTCTTCAGGGCGCCCGGCGCGATCAGGTCGAAGACGTGCTTGAACAGGCCGGGATAGGAGCCCTGGAAAACCGGGCTGCCGATGATCAGCGCATCGGCTGCCTCGATCGCCTCGACGACGGTCAACGCCTCGAGGCTCAGCTCCGCGCGCGAGAAGGCGGCGATGCCGTATCCGGCATCGACCAGGTCGAGAATGTCCGTTCTGATGGCGTGGCGGCGGGCGAGATCGTCCGCCACCGCCTCGACCAGCAGCCGTGCCTTCGCCGGCCGCCAGCTCGTGCCGCAGAACGCGACGACGCGGCCGCTCATCCGGCGACGCCGAAGACGGTCCACTGGGCGTCCGGATCGGGAATGCCCATCAGGGCCCGGCCGCACTCCTCGACGATCTGATCGGCCATCAGGATGTGCTGGGTGCCGGCGTGGATGTCGCGGTAGAAGCGCTGCATCGGGGTGTTGTGCAGCGAGGCACCGCGTGCGGCCCGGTGCGCGAACGTCCCCACATCGGAGATCACGTCGTGGACGTGGCGGAGCGTGAGCTTCGCCATGGTCATCTGCTCCTGGGAGGGAGTGTCGCCCGCGGCGCAGGTGTCCGAAATGCCGCGCCAGGTCTCATAGGCCAGCGCGCGGGCAGCCCGGAAGCGCGCCTCCGCCTGGGCGAACTGGAACTTGAAGCTGGCGCTCTCGGCCGACTTGCCGAACGGATCCGTGCGCTGGACGATCACCTTGACGAGTTCGTCAAGGACGCGCCGACCGACGCCGATCGCCCAGCTCGTGTGTGCCCAGGCGCTGTAGCCGGCAAGCCCGAGCGCCCCCTGCGGCCCGCCCCGGCGCGGCGCGCCGATGTCGAAGTCGTAGGTCATATGGGTCGGAACGAAGATCTCCTCGGCGTCGGCCGGCTTGTAGTCGTAGCTGCCCGTCGCCCTCAGCCCGAGCACGTCCCAGTTGCCGAGCAGTTCGATGGTCGAGCGGGGATGATGGCAGATGACGATCTTCGGCTGGCCGTTCGGCTGCATGACCATGTTGCCGGCATCGTCGGTGATGAAGCAGCCGGTGTGGATCCACTCGGCGTGCTGGACCGCGCTGGCGTAGGCCCAGCGGCCCTTGATCATGTAGCCGCCGTCCACCGGGCGCGCGAAGCCGCGCGGCACGCCGTTGCCGGCGATGGTGATGTCCACCCCGTCTTTGAACACCGTGTCGATGCCGGCGTCCTCGATATAGAGGGCCATCGTGGTGCCCTCCATGTTGTTGACGATGGTGCACCAGCCGGCGGAGGCGTGTGCGTGGGAGAGCCGCTCGACGATCGTCATGCCCTCGAAATGCGACAGCTCCGACCCGCCGACCTCTTTTGGGAACAGCAGCGTGTAGATGCCGGCGTCGCGCAGCGCCCGGACCACCTCGTCGGTCATGTGGCCCAGCCTCTCGGCCTCGTCGGCCTTGGCCTCGATCAGCGGCAGCAACGTGTCGAGACGGGCGTGCAGCTCGTCGGCGGTCGGCGCCGTGGGCGAGGCAGTGGCGGCCAGGGACAAACTCATCGTGCAGGGTCCTCCAGTATGACGGATCGTCCGGTCGGCACGGTCGCCAAGTAAGGCGGATGCGCTTTCCAGTTCTCCAGTGTCGCGAATGCTCGGCCCCGCCTTGCCGCATCGGCAATCCCCCCGCATGGGGGGGCTTCGACCCGGCTGAAAAGCCGACTAGTCTCGTGAGATCTGCGCCAAGTTCATTCGATGAGCTTGTCGTGCGAACAATTCAGGCTTGACCGGGGCCGCCGCGTGGCGAGACTTCCGGTTCGATCGCAGAGCATTGCGAGAGCCGGCCGTTGATCGGTGGGGCACGATTGCGGTGGCTGGTCGAACGGGAACTCGGGAGGGGACGATGCCGGGGGTTCGAGAGTACCGGGAGACGTCGACCGCGGGTCTGCTTGCGGACAGCCTGATGACGATCGCGGAAAGCCGATCGCTGGATGCCCTGGGCGAAGCATGCCGGCGGGGCATCGTCCGGCTGAGCGGGTCGCCGACGGTGGGCATCTACCTGGTGGCGGACGAACCGCGCCTTCTCTACAGCCACCACACTCCGCGCGGATTTCTCGACGACTACACCAGCGGGCTGGCGAAATCCGACCCGTTCATCGACCATATCCGCAGCGCTGGCGCGGTGGTCGACGGGGTGTCGTTCTTCGGGTCGCAGGCCTGGCGCAAGACACAGTCCTACGATCTGCTGCGCACTTGGGGCTTCGGCCACAACATGTGCGGACCGCTGCGCTGCGACGACGACATCGTCGGGGTGTTCTATACCGCCAATCGCGCTGGCGAGCCGCCCTATACCGCCCTCATGCGGCAGCAGATGGCGCTCCTGTGTCGGGCCTGCTCGGTCGCCCTCGGCGCCCTGAAGCGCAACGGGGCCCTCGCCCCCTTGTCGGGCATGGCCGCCACGTCAGTGCCGCGCCGCGATCCCGGAACCGAGATCAGCCTGTCGATGGACCTGCCGCCCCGGTCCGCCCAGGTGGCGCGCCTCATCTGCATGGGCGAGACCAACAAGACGATCGCCCGCGAGATGGGCATTTCAGATCAGACGGTGAAGGAACACGTCACCAACCTCTGCCGTCGCACCGGCGCCCGCAACCGCACCGAACTTGCGGCCATGCTGCTGTGCAGCCCCGGTCCGCACTAGGCGTCCCGGACCGCCTCAACGCACGCCGAGAAGGTCGCGGGCGACGATCATCCGCATGATCTCGTTGGTGCCCTCGAGGATCTGGTGGACCCGCAGGTCGCGGACGATCTTCTCCAACCCGTACTCCGACAGGTAGCCGTAGCCGCCGTGCAGCTGCAGCGCCCGATTGGCCACCTCAAACCCGGCATCTGTGACGAACCGCTTGGCCATGGCGCAGAGCCGGGTGGCGTCGGGCGACTTCGCATCCAGCGCACTCGCCGCCCGCCACAGGAAGGTCCGCGCCGCCTCCAGCTCGATGGCCATGTCGGCCACCGCGAACTGCAGCGCCTGGAAGTCGCGCAGTTCCTTGCCGAAGGCCCGGCGCTCGGCCATGTAGCCCACCGTCTTGTCGAGCGCCGCCTGGGCGCCGCCGAGCGAACAGGCGGCGATGTTGAGCCGGCCGCCGTCGAGGCCCGCCATGGCGATCCGGAAGCCGCCGCCCTCGGCGCCGAGCCGGTTGGCCACCGGCACCCGCGCGCCCTCGAAGATCACCGCCCGGGTCGGCTGGGCGTTCCAGCCCATCTTCGCCTCGTTGGCGCCGAAGCTGAGCCCCGGGGTGTCACCGGGCACCACGAGCGTCGAGATGCCCTTCGCTCCGTCGCCGCCGGTGCGCGCCATCACCACGTAGAGATCGCTGGCGCCCGCCCCGGAAATGAACTGCTTCTGGCCGTCGAGCACGTAGTCGTCGCCGTCGCGCACGGCCTTGGTGCGCAGGGCGGCGGCGTCCGATCCCGCACCCGGCTCCGTCAGGCAGTAGCTGGCCAGCGCCTCCATCGAACACAGCTGCGGCAGGAATCGGCGGCGCTGGTCGTCGTCGCCGAACCGATCGATCATCCAGGCGGCCATGTTGTGGATGGAGAGATAGGCGGCCACCGACGGGCAACCGGTGGCCAGCGCCTCGAAGATCAGCGCCGCGTCGAGGCGCGTCAGGCCGGAGCCGCCGACGTCCTCGCCGATGTAGATCCCGGCCATGCCGAGCGCGGCGGCCTTTCGCAGCGTCTCGACGGGAAAATGCTTCTCCTGGTCCCACTGGACGGCGAACGGGGCGAGCTCCTCCGCCGCGAACCCCGCCGCCATCTCGCGGATCGCCGCCTGCTCCTCGCTGTAGGAAAAATCCATTGGCGTTGCCCTGGGTTGGTCATCCGGTCGTTGGCGCCGCGACCGCCTCGACGGCGAGCATGCCGCAGTTGAGCCGCTTCGTCATCCGGCCAGACGCTCGCTCGCCCGCGCCGGTTGAAGCCGTCGCCGCCATGGGCCAGAAACGATGTGCCGGCAGGGATCGGCGCCGAACCGGAGAGAGCCGATGACCGCAGCCGCCGCCACGCCGACGCCCCAGGAAACCCATTTCGCCATGCTGTCGGCCCGGGTGCCGGTCGCGGGCCGGCGCATCCTCGACATCGGCTGCGGGTCGGGGGCGTTCCTGGAGCTGCTGCTCGCCGGCGGGGCCGACGCGACCGGCATGGAGGTCGCCGAGGAAACCCTCGCGCGCGCCGCGACCGCCGGCATCGACCCCGCCCGGCTGGCGCTCGGCGACGGCCGGACCCTGCCCTTTGCCGATGCCTCGTTCGATTGCGCGTGCTTCGTGTTCAGCTTCCATCACGTGCCCGCCGACCTGCGGACGACGGTGCTGGCCGAGGCCGCCCGGGTGCTTGCCGACGACGGTACGCTGGTGGCCATCGAGCCGCTGCCGGCCGGCCCGATGTCGGAAGCCCTCGCCCCGATCGAGGACGAAACCGAGGTGCGCACGGCCGCCCAGGCCCTGCTCGCCGATCCGCAGGCGCCGTTCGTTCTCGCCGAAACCGCCCACTACGAGATTGCCCGCACCTATGCCTCGCACGATGCGATGATCCGCAACGCGGTGGAGGTCGACGCGGCCCGGGCCGTGCCGGCAGCCCGGCCGGACGTGGTGGCCGCCATCCAGGAGCGCTTCGCGCGGCTCGCGACCCCCGTCGAGGGCGGCTTCGAGCTCCGCCAGCCCTGCGTCCTCTACCGGTTCCGCAAGGCCTAGCTCCCGCCTCCGCCGCGCCGCGTCACTTGATGCCGGCGGTGAGAAAGGCCTGCAGGAACTGGCGCTGGAAGATCAGGAACGCCACCAGCAGCGGTGCGATCACCATCAGCGTCGCGGCGCTGATGATGGAGATGTCGACGCCGCTTTCCGGAGCGCCGAACAGCGACAGCCCGACGGTGAGCGGGCGGACGTCGGCGGAATTGGTGATGATCAGCGGCCACAGGAAGTTGTTCCAGTGGGTGGCGACCGAGACCAGCCCGTAGGCCAGGTAGGTCGGCCGGGCGACCGGCACGTAGACCCGCCACAGAACGCCCATCCACGAGCAGCCCTCCACCCGGGCCGCGTCCTCCAGCTCGCGCGGCACCGACTTGAAAGCCTGGCGCAACAGGAAGATGCCGAACGCGCTCGCCATGTAGGGCATGCCCATGCCCAGCGTGGTGTCGAACAGCCCGAGACCGGAGACGATCGCGTAGTTCTCCACGATCAGCACCTCCGGCAGGATGAACAACTGCAGCAGTACCAGCACGAACAGGATGTTGCGGCCGCGGAACTCGAAGCGTGCGAAGGCGAAGCCGGCCAGTGTGCACAGCAGGAACTGCCCGGCCAGCACCAGCGTGACCAGCTGCACCGTGTTCAGGAAGTAGCCGAGCCACGGCGCGTTCGCCCACACGTCCCGGAAATTCTGCAGCGTCCACGGCGCCCAGGGGTCGAGCGAGACGGCGGCGGTCGCGGTGTGGAACGCCGCCCAGGCGGCGAACAGCAGCGGCGAGATCCAGACCACGGCGAGCAGGATGGCGCCGACGGCGTCGAGGCTGAAGCGGGCGGGTTTCATCGGTAGTGCGCCCTCCGGTCGATGACGCCGAACTGGATCGAGGCCACGATGCCCAGAACCACCAGCACCAGTACCGTCATGGCGGCGGCATGCGGGCCATCGAAGTAGGAGAACGCCATTTCCCAGATCCAGTAGAGGATCAGCTTGGAAGCGTTGTCCGGCCCGCCCTTGGTGAGGATGAACAGGTGATCGATGAGGCGCACCGAATTGATCAGCGCGTTGACCAGCACGAACAGCGTGGTCGGCATCAGGAGCGGCAGCACGATGCGCCGCGTATAGGTCCAGCGGCCGGCGCCCTCGATGCGGGCGGCCTCCTTCAGCTCCGGCGGGATGGTCTGCAGCGCGGCCAGATAGAAGATCATGAAGAAGCCGGCCTCCTTCCAGATCGTCACCGCCATGATTGCCCAGAGCGCCGTGTCGGGCTGGCCGAGCCAGTTCACCGAGCCGGCGCCGAACAGCCCGCCGATCCTGTCGAGCAGCCCGAAGCCCGGCGTGTAGAAGAACAGCCACAGGTTCGCCGCGGCGATCATCGGCAGCATGGTCGGGGTGAAATAGGCGACGCGCACGAAGCCCCGGGCCGGCATCTTCGCATCGGCCCACAGCGCCATGCCCAGCGCGATGGCGATCGACACCGGGATGGTCACGCCGGCGTAGAGCAGGTTGTTGCCGACCACCTGCCAGAACACCGGATCGGCGGCGAGGTCGGCATAGTTCTGGAACTCGATGAAGACCGACGGTCGCCGCGAGGTGCCGCGCGAGAACAGGCTCGACCAGACCGTCATCACCGTCGGCGCGAAGGCGAACATGGTCAGCAGGATCAGCGCCGGCGACAGCAGCATCAGCGCGTAGAGCGAAGTCCTCCGTCGTTCGTCGCTCGCCATGGTCCGCATCCGTCACGCGTGAAAACGAAAAGGCCGGCCGGGGGCGTCTGCCGCCCCCGGCCGGTGATGTCGTGGCCGCGAGGGCGCCCTACTGGAAGGGCTTCAGCAGCCGTTCGGACGTCGCCTGGGCTTCGCCGAGGGCCTCTTCGGCGCTCTTCGAGCCGGTCAGCGTCGCCTGGATGGCGTTGTTCAGCGCCTCGCGAACCCGGGCGGTCTCGTAGGTGGAGAACTCCGGGATGGCGACTTCCAGCTGATCGCGGGCGACCAGCGCCGGCGGGAAGCTCTTGGTGTAGTCCTGCAGCGCCTTGGTCTCGTAGGCCGCCGGGCTGACACCCACATAGCCGGTGGCGATCGACCATTCGGCGGCGCGGTCAGGCGCGGTCATATACTGGACCAGCTTCAGGGCAGCCTGCTGCTCGGCCTCATCGGAGCCCTTGAACAGGTAGAAGTTGCCGCCGCCCGTCGGCGAACCCGGCTGGACGTTGGCCGGCAGCATGGCGACGCCGAAGTCGAAGGTGGCGTCCTTCTTCACCGCGCTCAGGTTGCCGGTGGAGTGCCACATCATCGCCGTCTGGCCCTGCAGGAAGGCCTGGCGCAGCGTGCCCCATTCCACGGTACCTTCTGGCATCACCTTGGCGTCGGTGGCCAGACCGCGCCAGAACTCCAGCGCCTCGACCACCTTCGGATCGGTGAAGTAGGTCTCGGTGCCCTCGGAGTTCATGAGCTCCTTGCCGTTCTGGATCGCGAAGCACTGGAACATCCAGTACGGGTAGCCGGTCGACGGCACCATGATGCCCCAGCGTCCGTCCTTGGTGAGCGCCTTGGCGTTCTCCACCAGCGCTTCCCAGGTCGCCGGCGGCGCGTTCGGGTCGAGGCCGACTTCCTTGAACATGTCCTTGTTGTAGTACATCACGATGGTCGACCGCTGGAACGGAATGCCCCAGGTCTTGCCGTCGATCTGACCGTTCTTCATCAGCGCCGGATAGAAGCTGTCGAGCCACTTCTGGCCGTCCTCGCCCGTCACCACATCGTCGAACGGGACGATCAGGTCCTGCTCGATCAGGTCGTAGGCATCGATGGAGAACAGCACGGAGAGCTGCGGGGCCTCGCCGCTGTTGATCGCCGACAGCGCCCGGACGCGGGTGTCGTCATAGTTGCCGGCGTAGATCGCCTCGACGTCGATGTCCGGGTTCTCCTTCTCGAAGCCCTCGATCATGCCGTCGACGACCTTGGTGAGCGGACCGCCCACGGCGATCGGGTAGTACATGGTCAGCTTGGTCTGCTCGGCCGCCGCCGGAAGGGCGGAGGCGGTGAGCGCGGTGGCGACCATGAGACTGGTCAGGAGCTTGTTCATCGAAGGCTCTCCGTGCTGAGGATGGCAGGTGGTCGGCCGTGCGGTCAGCGCATCGCTGCCGGACGTTCTGGGGAATGCGCGTCGGCCAGGCGGCGGCCGCTCGCGCGCTCGAAACAATGGATGGCCTCCGCCGGCCAGCTCAGCCCGACCGGCGTGCCGGCGGCGAGCTCGCAGCGGCGTGGCACCCGGGCGGTGAGC
>Ga0207904_1000223_pt1 | contig 26239 bp, 20 predicted proteins | sample MalvirmetaMSP118_FD_184232 | JGI IMG/M metagenome (GOLD analysis project Ga0207904, IMG submission 184232) | Marine viral communities from the Deep Pacific Ocean - MSP-118 (SPAdes) | ecosystem: Environmental > Aquatic > Marine > Oceanic | place: Pacific Ocean | collected 2011-05-30 | reverse complement strand
AGCTCAGCATAATAACCGAAAGGGACAAGTTAAGGGCTAGGAGGAAGTTAATACCCCGCTGGAGGCCAGGAGCCACGGGGGCTGTAGAGGATTATGTCTTTTTAAGACGGAAAATCCCCAGGACCCCAATTCACTTTTCCACACCTTCATGCTTCTATTGCTTAGAGTGTAGACCAATTTTTGGTTGGTTGTAGGAACAATATGAGTGAATGCGCGAGACAACATATATAGCAAGAACTCGTAGGCCATCCCATGTGCTCTACCATCAGTGTCTTGACCGTGGTGCGGTGTCCGAGGAATTGCCGTGTTGCCTGTACTGAGTGGGCGACCGACCAAACCAGCGCTTGAAGGCGCGCCTAAAACTCGCGTTGTCGTGATAATTCAAGAGAGAAGCGATAGCTTCGACGGATAATTGACTTCCACTCAAATAGTCGGCTGCTTGTCGTGACAGAATCTCGTCGCGAATCTGTCGAAAACTGCAGTCTTCTTTTTTGAGTTTGCGCGCCAGAGTGCGTTTGCTCATAAATAGGGCGGCCGCTGCCTCTTCTTCACTAAGCGTTCCGGGTGGTCGGGATAGCATCATCTTCTTGAGTCGGGTCTGGTAGCTTGGCTTCTGGGTCTGAAGTTCCGCAAGCATGGACTCACACTGCTGCAATGCTAGACGATAGTTTTCATTATTGGCAGAGGCGTTGGGTTCCCGGCACAGCATCATTGGCAATCTGAGCATAAGGTGATCGCAACCAAAGCGAATCCGCCCGGACATGCACTTTGAATAGATCTCCTGGTACTGAGGAGGCGGGTAGGCAAAGCCGATTTCAGCTTCGTGCAGGGGGCGGCCCACAATGAATTCGCCGAACGCAAGCAGCGTCATAATGATCGTCTCTGCCACGCAGCGCTGGAGATCGTCGTCCAGCTGCATCAGGAAAACCAGTCTGCATTCCAGGTGGTCTTCAATCTGCTGCAAATGCAGCTGAATAACGCTGACGCGCGTAGGCAAGAAGGTGTGTATCGCCTGGAGCGCACTGAGCAAGTCTGGGCTGCTGGAGGCGGCGAACCCCATCGCACCGTGAGTAGCTGGCGTCAGGCGCTTGCCCACCCGTAAACCGAATTCTGGCTGGCCGGACAGCGCCAATGCGTTGCGCAGAATCTGTATCTGCTGGCCTGGCGTAAGAAGGCTGTCCTCACTCAGGAACTGCTTGATGGGGAGGCCGGTGCCATGCAGTAATCTGGGCAATTGGTTGAAGGTCAGATCTAGCTCGCGGGCAATAAGTCGTGAATAGTTTGACGGAATACCAGTTTCCACAGTTTCTAAACCATCCTGTTGAGTCCACGTAATATGCGCTTCCAGGGAACGTGTTTAAGTGTCTTTAAATGTCCCCGTCATGTCAACAAATGTCCTCGTTGAGGTGGCGGTAAAATGTCAGCCTAAAGCCTAGACATTAACCGAGGAATAGAATTAATGGGTAAGCTTACCTTTATCGAACATAATAACACCAAACATGTCGTGGAATTGGAGGCAGGAGATACATTGATGCAAATCGCCGTTAATAATGCAGTTCCGGGTATTGACGGGGATTGCGGTGGGGAGTGTGCTTGCGGTACTTGCCACATGATCGTTGCGGAGGAGTGGTTTGACGAGACCGGTGCGATGGCCGATGCCGAAGAACAAATGCTATCCATGACTCCGGAGAGGGCGAAAACCTCACGCTTGGGTTGCCAGGTCAAGGCCAAAGAGGCCATGGATGGTATGACCGTTCACTTGCCAGAATTTCAGATGTAATCTCGGAGCGTACGAACTATGTCAACAGAAATAATTACAATTGATAACATTCAGAAAAAAGTGATCAACACCACGTCTAAAGTGGTGCCGATGTACTCGCAAATCAAGGCTCTAAAGGTGCTGATGAAGACCAAGAAGAAGATCATCGGCACAAAGCGCCCCCAGATCAACTTCGTCGAAAAACCTTTGCCTGACGTCAAAACACTGGCGCTCGAAGACATCGACACCAGTAACCCTTTTCTCTATAGGCAAGGCCAATGGGGTGCTTACTTCGCCCGGCTGCGTGACGAGGCGCCGGTTCACTATCAGAAGAACAGTCCCTTCGGGCCATTTTGGTCGGTGACACGCTATGAAGACATTCTGTTCGTGGACAAGAGTCATGAGCTTTTTTCCTCGGAGCCGCAAATCATCCTGGGTGATCCCCCGGAGGGGCTGGCGGTAGAAATGTTCATCGCCATGGATCCGCCCAAGCATGACGTGCAACGTCGGGCGGTTCAGGGCGTTGTGGCGCCAAAGAACCTGAAGGAAATGGAAGAGCTGATTCGCAGTCGTACTAGAGAGGTGCTCAGTAGCCTGCCCTTGGATAAACCCTTCAACTGGGTGCCAGCAGTATCAAAGGAACTCACAGGGCGTATGCTGGCTACACTGCTGGATTTCCCTTATGAAGAACGCCATAAATTAGTCGACTGGTCTGATCGGATGTCTGGCGCATCATCGGCAACTGGTGGCGAGTTTACCAGTGAAGATGTGTTTTTTGATGACGCTGCAGATATGGCTCGAGCTTTCTCCGACCTTTGGCGCGACAAGGAGGCACGTCGCAAGGCAGGCGAGGCACCCGGTTTCGACTTGATCAGCATGCTGCAGAGCAACGAAGACACCAAAGATTTGATTAATCGTCCGTTGGAGTTTATTGGTAATCTGGCGTTGCTTATCGTGGGCGGCAATGACACCACGCGTAACTCCATGAGCGGCGGGGTGTTGGCTTTGAACCAGTTCCCCGAGGAATTCGCAAAATTGAAAGCAAATCCGGATCTGATTTCGAACATGGTTTCGGAAATCATCCGTTGGCAAACCCCGCTGGCGTATATGCGCCGGGTCGCCACGCAGGACGTGGAGCTGTGCGGGCAGACCATCAAAAAGGGTGATCGCGTATTGATGTGGTACGCCTCGGGCAATCGGGATGAGCGGAAATTTGAAGCCCCAGATCAGTTTATTATTGATCGTAAGGACGCCCGAAATCATATGGCATTTGGCTACGGCGTCCACCGCTGCATGGGCAACCGTCTGGCCGAACTACAATTGCGCATTTTATGGGAGGAGCTGCTGAAACGATTCGACAATATTGAAGTTGTTGGCGAGCCGGAACGTGTGCAGTCCAACTTCGTGCGGGGCTATTCCAAGTTGATGGTCAAACTGACCCCTAAACGTTGAGACAGCATGTAACCAGTATGTCGTCCGAACAATTCGACTATGTTGTGGTCGGTGCGGGTTCGGCCGGTTGCGCTGTTGCCAATCGGCTCTCCGAGAGCGGCCGCCATGGCTCACTGGGCTGCGGGGTCTGCTGCACTGCAGTTGCATTTCGCGCCAGTGCTGTACGCTGATCACGGGCGGGATCTGAAGACTGCGATGAGCGGTTATGGTTACGCGGTGATGATCTACGGGCTAAGAATCTCATTTAATCCAGATTGGACGGGGGGACCACGAAGTAGCTCTCCGAATGGCGACAGTTGGTAGTATCGGCATGCTTCGAAACGGATTCGGGGTGGAATCAACGAGAGCCAATTTTCTTTTTTATGACAGGTGATTCGGATAGTTTTCATTTTCATTCGAAAAGTCGAATCACTATGGGCGTGACGATGCCCAGAAGGCCCTTTATTGATTCTATTGCCGCGCTTTCCGGCGTGTTTCCGGAAGATATCAAACTGAATCACCGGAGTTTTCATTTAGATAAAACCGAAAGTGATGTATTAAAGTTACGTCTTAGGGCAATCATCGATGAAACCTGCAAGCACCCTGGAAAACACCCGCCGGCCGAAATCGATTTACCACGATCCCAATGAACCCTAAAAGAAAGCCACCAAAGCCCAACATCGATAACCTGGATCATATTGGGCAACCGTTCAAACAAACGGGTTCTCGTCATCTTGTTATCTCGAAACCCAGATACCAGGCGCAGATCTGGATCTAGAATACGCCTTGAAATTTCTCTTCAGCTATAACGCAATTCAACAACGTACAATAGCTATCGGCGTGAAATCGAAAGGTTATTGCAGTGGAGCTGGCGGATCAACGAAAGCTCGGTCATGATGTTAAAGCGGGAGCATATCGAAGAGTTTATCCGGTTTTGCTTTAACCCGCCGAAAGCGTGGATTGATACCAAAAACGTTTCTCGCTTTAAATCGAAAGACGGCTTGCGTGTTAGTAATTCCGATTGGCATCCATATGTTGTCGCCATTTCAAAATCAGATATCAAAACAGGAAAACTATCGGATACGAAAGACTTCTGTCCATCGCAATCATCCATGAAAACTATGAATACTTAATGCAAGAGGGCTTGGTTGAGTCTAATCCTGTGGCCCTTATTAAGCAAAAGAACAAATTCATCGGGAAAGATCAAACCAAATCTATGGTGCGACGCATCAGCAATTTGCAATGGGATTATGTGTTAGAAGTCGCTGAAGTGCTAGCAGACGAAGATCCGGAACAATATGAACGCACCTTATTTGTGATGAACTGCCTGTTTGCGATGTACTTAAGAATTTCAGAATTGGTAGCAGATGAACGTTCAAGCCCTGTAATGGGTGATTTCAGAAAAGACCATGATGGTACTGGTGGTTACATGTAACCGGTAAAGGGAACAAAACCAGGACGATTACGGTATGTAATGCCATGTTGCGTGCCTTAAAACATTATCGTAAATACCTTGGACTTTCTACCTATCCAACCCTTAATGAACAAACACCGTTGGTTGCGAAGCTGAAAGGTAAAGGCCCGGTCACGAGTACACGTCAAATACGCCGGTTAGTGCAAGATTGCTTCGATGCCGCCTATGAGAAAATGAAAGCGGATGGGCTGGAAGAAGACGCGGCTGATCTGCGTTCGGCAACTGTTCACTGGCTACGCCACACGGGCATTTCAGAGGACGTGAAGTTTCGCCCGAGAGAGCATGTAAGAGATGATGCTGGCCATGCCAGCATCGCTACCACAGATCGATATATTGATTCCGATTTGCGCGAAAGACATGCTTCAGGGCGAGAAAAACGACTGAGAGATATTTAACGATATCATAGGGTTAGAGGCCAAAGTGTGGCAAAAACCTCCCTATATTGTTGGTGACCCTTAGTTTGGTTAAATCAAATGATGGTATTCAGATAGGTACGCAACGGTCTTACTGAGCCCCTGCCGTTGCAGGTTTTCAAGGTATTCTTCGACCGTGTACAGTGGATTCCGGTAATGAGTTCTGTCTTCCTCGAAACAGGTCAGCACCAGCGGCGGTTGTAAGTCGATCAGATCCAGGATGAAGTCATCAGGATGCTGGGCAACAACGTTGTAAGGCATCAGGCTTTCAGCCGGAAAATCTTTCAGATTGGCTGTCACGATGATCTCTGCGTTGGCGCGTAAAGCAGCTGCCAGCACATGGCGATCATCTGGGTCCGGTAATATCAGACCGTCGATTGTAGGTTCGTAACCGGTGACTAGCGAATCCGGAATGGCGTCGATCATCATATCCCGTAGCCCTTCCAGTTTCTCCTGGCTCAGATCCGGACGCTTAAGCAGTAGATTCCGAATCCATTCCTCGTGAATATCCAACGTCCAACGGGCACGAAATAGATCAGTTTGCGCCAGGAACATGAGCACGCTGCGCAGCGGTGCCGGGTACAACACATTGGCATCGTAAATGACCGTGAAGGTTGCCATCTATTCCATTAAATCCATTTCTTGAGACAGTTGCGCCAGCCGCGCCATGGTCTTTTTGCTCTCGGCCTTTTGCTGGGCTTTGTATTCCATCAGATCCTTGAAATAGATTTTTCGGCGATTGCCCGCCATGTGGAATGGCAGCTTGCCAGTATCCAGAACCTGACTGATCAGATACGGGCGGGAGATGTTCAGAAAAGCCGCCGCTTGCTGGGTAGTCAGTTCCGCATGGATCGGGATGATGGAAATTGCATTGCCCAACGCCATCTGATTCAAAATATCCGCCAGCATATGGATGGCCTTGATCGGTACTGTGATTTCCTGGTTGTCATCAATCAGCCGCAGCGTGGTCTGGTCGCCTTGGCCTGTGCAGGCTGCCAGAATGCGTCCACTGGCCGCTGCAAGTTCGGCTTCCTGTTCGCTGGGCATGTCGTAAAAATGGTTCTGTTGTGTCGCCATGGCGGACACCTCGTGTCGCTGTGTACTCATCAGGTAATTATACCCTTTAGGTACATATTCGCAATATTCGAATACAGGCGAAATATTAGAAACAAAACGACACAGGAACACCTGGCAATGTAACGCCTTATAAATCAGCCACTTGGTAAACTCGCCAACTTTCGGGCCAACTGGAGAGCAGGAAGATGGCGACGACCAACAAGGGCAAACGACGGCAACTGCTGACGGACGTGCAGTATGACGCGCTGTATGGAGTGCCTGTTTTCGGACCCGAGGAACAGGATCATTACTTTAACCTTAATGACCTGGAGCAGGAGGTGTTTGACAGTTTTCGCGTCCCCGGCATCCAGGTCTATTTTGTCCTGCTGTTGGGGTATACCCGCCACAGCAATGTGATCCGGGATATTGAATGGGAAACCTGTAAGGTCGATATCGCCTACATCTTGCAACGGCATTTTCAGGGTAAAAAGGTTCGCAGGATTGCCCTGACCCCCAACCGAAAAAAGCGGCTTTATGACCGTGTGCTGGACTTGTTGAGGTTAAGTCCTTTTACGGACAAGGTGGAATCCAAGCTGCAGAAAGAAGCCATCCAGATTGCCGCCCGCCAGGCCGATCAGCTGGCGATTTTTGATGAATTGATCGATTACTTGCAGCACCTGAATGCGGTGATTCCACCACTGTACAAGTTTCAGAAACTGATTTCCCACGCTGCAGACGTGGAAGCCGATCGACTCACCAAGCTGCTGCAACGTCATCTTTCCCCTATGCTCAACACCAAGCTGCACCAATTGCTGGCCGCTACGGGACCACAGTCACTGGCTAGTCTCAAGAAGCTGCCCAGAGATTTCAGCAAATCCGAGATCGGTCGCGAGATCAAACTGTTCGATTGGGTGCGGGATATCGCTGCTGACACCCACTCCGTGATGGAGAAGTTGAATCTGTCGCAAGGGAATGTGGCCTACTACGGCTCCATGGTGGAGTACTACAGCATCACCCAATTGCGAGCAAAGAATTTTGAGACCGTTGCACTGTATCTGGTCTGCTATCTTCAATCCCGTCTCAGCCAGATTCAGGATACGCTGGTGGCGGCGTTTATTTTTCAGGTACGCAAACTGGCTTGCCGAGGGCAAAGCGGCGAGCCGGGACAAAGTGTTTGAAGCTCTGGCTTCCATTGAGGAGAAAGTGAAACAAGCCGGTCCTGTGCTGAGACTGTTTGTGGATGAGAAGATCGCCGGTGACACGCCGTTCCAGAAAGTTCGCAAACGTGCTTATCAGCTGCTGGGTGAGCAGGATATTCCGGTGGTCAGCGACGAACAATGGCTGGATAAAGACCGGCTGATTCGGGAGTCCCGCTGGTCCGCGCTACAGATATCTGTGGAGTTACTGGTGCAGCAAAAACTGGACGCGCTCCACGATAAACTGGCACTGGTATCTGACCGCCTCAATACCGGCGCCAATGAGTCAGTGGTATTGAAAACCAAAAATGGCCAGATCCGCTGGGTCATCAAATACACCCACAAAAAAGAAGAAGTGAACAATCCTTTCTTTGCCCGTATGTCTCAGACGCATATCGCGGATCTGCTGAACTACGTGAATCACCAGACCGGCTTTTTTCAACAGTTCCGCCATATCCGGCCAAGGGGCAAGGTGGAGGACAGCGACTTTGCCGCCCTGGTGGCCTGCATCATTGCCAATGCCACCCGATTCGGTCACTACAAGATGGCCGAGATCTGTAATATCAAACTAGATAAACTGAACTCCATTCAGGCCAACCTGTTGCGGATGGAAACCCTGGCTGAAGCCAATGATGTGATCAGCAACGCCATCGCTCAGTTACCCATTTTTCAGCATTATGCGATTCAGCCGGACAAGATCCACGGCAGTTTCGACGGTCAGAAATTCGAAAGTCGCCGCAATACCATTCGCACCCGCTTTTCCACCAAATACATCAAGACCGGCCCCGGTTTGTCTGGTGTGACGCTGAACGTCCATCACGTGCCCGTCAATGCCGGGGTGATTGGCTTAAATGAACACGAATCCCACTACGTGTTCGATATGCTGCACAACAATACGTCGGACCTGCAGCCGGATGTTCTGTCCACGGATACCCATGGCGTGAACCGTTTTAATTTTGCCTTACTGGATTTGGCAGGCTGGACCTTCGCTCCCCGGTATGCCCGCTTTGATAATGTCGTGGATGATCTATTTGAAGAAGTGGTTGCTCTAAATGAGATCATTATTTAACCTTGAAGTCAGTGTGGCTTAACAATAATTACCTAAAATAAATTTTTATATTCAATTAGTTATATCGTTCTTAGCTGAATGGAGCAGGAATCCCGGAAACCCCTCTTATTTGATTTCCAGTGCCGGGTGTTAGCCCAAAGATTCTTCTATACGCAAGATACAAGTCCTGTTGCATTAACTTGCCACTGAAACGAAACGTTAGGCAACTTTTCGATTAATGGGTATCCATATATTTCGCATTAAAACAGTAGGTTACGTTGGAATCGGCTGACTCCCGAGCCTTTTGTCGCCAGCCTTCAAATTATGCACTTGAAATCTATTAAACGTTCGTTAAGTATATAGCCAAGATTTGTTATGGGAGCCGGGTATGGCCAAAGAAAGCGCCGACGTAACTCGACAGCGCATTTTGCACCAGTGCTTGCCGCTATTCGCAGCTGCAGGTTTCGATGGGGTGTCTATGCGCCAGGTGGCGACAGCAACGGGATTGACCACCGCGGCGCTGTACTACCACTTCCCAGACAAAGAGCAGTTGTTCCTGGCGGTGGTGGAAGATTGTTTTTCTCAGCGGGTGACGCCGTTGATGCCAGGGCCGAAGTCCCCTGGAGATGATCCCTGGGCTCACCTGGAAGCATTCGTATCTGCGTTCGTTTCGCTGTTGGTGCGTGTTCCCAGTTTTCAACGCCTGATGCAGTGGGTGGCGCTGGATCGAGACGAAACCCGTGCCCGCCAGATGACTGAGCGTGTGTTTGAGCCCTTCTTTCTTGGCGTTGCCGATCTTTTGCCCGTGACGTTGGGCGAAGAGGAGCGACATGCGTTGACAGTGTCGGTGATGGGCCTGATGGTATTCCCGTTTGAAACGCAGGTGGCGCGACAGTGGCTACCCGGTTACAAGCCCCCATCCCAAGTATCAACTCAACTGGTACAGCACATTCTGAAACTGTTAAAAGCGGGCGTGACGGGATGAAGGGGATAGCAACGAGCCTGTTGATGGCATGCGGGATAGTGCTGCTGGGGTGTCAGGGGGAGTCCGGCAATCCTGTGGCAGTTCCGGAACCACACATTTACCAAAGTGACCTGTTACCGCTGGATCAGGCAGCACCCCGTCAGTTCATCAGTACCGGTTCCGTCGTGTCCGATCAGCGTATCGAAATCTCGTCCCGCCTGAGCGGCTATGTGCGCCAGCTCAAAGTAAAAGAAGGTGACAAGGTGCAGGCAGGCGCTTTGTTGGCGCAGATGGATGCGGCCGATGTGGAAGGCGCCATTCGGCAGGCGCAGGCGGCAGTAAGCGCGGCGCTGGCCGCACAGAAAGATGCGCAGACCGATTTGCAACGTTTTCAAAAACTGTATCAGCAGAACAGCATTTCCGAGAGCGACCTGCGGAAGGCGCAACTACGGCTGGATTCCACTACCGAGGCACACAATCAGGCGCAGGCCGAACTGGGCACTGCCGTTGCCCAGCGCGACTACTCCAGTATTCGCAGTCCCTTTGCTGCCAGCGTGGTGGCTCTCAATGTGCGGGCCGGAGACATGCTGGTGCCGGGAGAACCGATTCTCACCCTGGAATCCAATTCAGCCCTGATCTTTGAAACCTTTATACCGGAGCAGCGGGTTGGCCTGATCGACATCGGCATGCCGGTGCAGTTGCAACTGGATGCGTTGAGCCATCCGTTGACCGGTGCCGTGATCCGGATTGTGCGCTCCGGCGACCCGGTGACCCGCAGTTATCCCGTGAAGATATCCGTGCCGGAAAACGCGGACCTGATGCCCGGCATGTTTGGGCGGGCGCTGTTTGAATTGGGGCAGACGGACAACATTTTGTTGCCGCGTAGCGCCGTGGTGGAGCGGGGTGGTTTGAAAGGCGTGTTCGTAGTGGACAAGGATGATCTGGCGCATTTTCGCTGGCTGCGGCTGGGGCGTGAGTGGCCAGCACAGGTGGAAGTGATTGCTGGCCTGCAGCAGGACGAACAGGTAGTGGCATCCCCTGCGGCCAGCCTGAAAGAAGGGGATCGGATTCAGCCTAAGGATAACGGGCAGGGCAGGGAGTAAGTATGGCAAACCGCTCCTCACCGCCCTTCAGCCTAGCCGCCCTGCTGGCGGATATGTTCGTGACCTCCAAGCTGGCACCACTCATGATACTGGCCTGCCTGCTCCTGGGGATGCTGGCCTTGAGCAAAACTCCGCGGGAGGATAACCCGCAAATTGTCATTCCCGGTGCATCGGTACAGGTGACATTGCCGGGTGCCTCCTCCGAAGAAGTCGAGCAGTTAGTGGTGCGTCCGGTGGAAAGTGCAATCCGGCTTATTTCCGGCGTGGACGACTTCTACTCCACCGCGAGCAATTCAGTGGCCCGGTTCACTGTACAGTTTGAAGTGGGAGAGGATCAGGAGGAATCGCTGGTAAAACTCCACGATCGCCTGGCAGAGGTGAGACCCTTGCTGCCGGCAGACGCCGGTGCCCCGATCATTCGTAGTATGAATGTGGACGATGTGCCCATTGTCACCGTGACGTTGGCCTCTCAAAAATACGACGACTACGCTCTCAAACGGGTGGCCGATCGCCTCACCGATGGCTTGCGAACCATGCAGGATGTTTCGGCGGTGTATGTAAAAGGGGGGCGGGATCGTCAGATCCGGGTGGAGCTCAATCCAGATCGGATGCAGGCGTTTGGTATTACCCTGGATCAGGTGCGGCAAGTCTTGGCCGCATCCAATGTATCGGTGACATTGGGCGATGTCGTGCAGGCCGGTGAGCGGCAGCAGGTGTTTCTGGAGGGCTATCTTGCAACGGCTCAAGAGCTGGAAACCCTCGTGGTGGATCAGGTGCAGGGCAGAACCCTGTACCTGGGCAACATTGCCGAGATCGTCGATGGTCCAGAACAGGAACGCCAGAATCTGAGTCGATTTGGTTTCGGCCCGGCGGATGCCCGCTTTGGCCGCTATGTGGATGGCGATGTGCCGGCGGTGACGCTGGCGGTCGCCAAACAGCGGGGCACCAACGCCGTGTTAGTCGCGCGGGATGTGTTGGCGCGGGTGGAATCCATGCGGCAGCAATTCGTGCCGGCGGACATCGATCTGGTGGTAACCCGCAATGATGGCCAGATCGCCGATGATACCGCCAATGAACTGATTCACCACCTGGGTATCGCCGTGTTGGTGGTGTTCCTGGTGACACTGGTATTTCTAGGCCGCAAAGAAGCGTTGATCGTGGGGCTCAGCGTTCCGCTGGTGCTGGCACTGACGTTGGGAGCACTCTACCTCGCCGGCATGACCATCAATCGGGTGTCGCTGTTTGCCCTGATACTGTCCCTGGGTTTGCTGGTGGACGATGCCATTGTGGTGATCGAAAACGTGCACCGCAAATACGCCGGTCTTGGTAAGGCAGACAAGCGCGCTGCCACGGTGGAAGCGGCACGGGAAATTGGTAATCCAACTAACCTGGCGACCCTGGCCGTTATAGCCGTGTTCGGTTCACTGCTAACAGTGGGCGGTATGATTGGCGAGTACTTTTACCCGGTGGCGTTCGCGGTGCCGGTGGCCATGGCCGCGTCGCTGGTGATCGCCTACACGGTGGTGCCCTGGGCCGCCTGGCACTGGTTACCTTCCCATGCGAGTCACGACGACTCAGACGAACCGGGTCATCATCGTGGCTTGGGTGGGTTTTACCATCGTCTGTTGTCCTGGTTGCTGGCTCGGCGCGCACGGCGTGTGGTGGCAATGTTCTTGGTGGTGCTGAGTATCCTGCTGGCGTTGCTGCAACCGGCCTGGCAGTTCCTGCGCCCGTCCGGGATCGAAGGGCCGCAGGCCTGGTTTGGAGTGGAAACCACCGTCATGCCTCTCAATGACAAAAACAGTTTTCTGATCACGCTGGACATGCCGGAGTCGACGCCGTTGGAGACCACTGACCAGTTGATGCGTGAGCTGGCAGAAGAGCTTCGTCGCTATCCGGAGGTTGCCGATTACCAGCTCTGGATCGGTCAGTCCGGTGTCGCGGATTTCAGCGGCCTGTTTCGTGGCACCGCCGAACGCGCGGGCAGTTACATAGGCGAAGTGCGGGTCAACTTGCGTCACAAGGATCACCGCGAGCTCACCTCGATGGCCATCGTACGGGATCTGCGACCCCGTTTGCAGGCGCGGGCGACGGCGTTTCCCGGTGCCACTGTGCAGGTATTGGAAGATCCCCCTGGGCCGCCGGTGCGGGCCAACTTGTTGGCGGAAATCTATGGCCCCGACGCAGATACGCTACGCTGGCTCTCGACCTGGGTCAAAGCGGTTTTTGCCGAAACCTGGGATGTGGCAGAAGTGAATGATTCCGAACCGGAAGACGTTGCCCGCAAACGTCTGGTTGTGGACCGGGAAAAGGCAGCCCTGTCCGGGTTAACCACTGCAGATGTGGCAATGGCACTGCGGCGCCTTATCGAAGGTGAATATATGGGGCGCGTGCAAGCGCATGGGGAAAAAAATCCGGTGCCGCTGCAACTGCTGATCCCCCGGCGCCATCAACTGGATATGAGCAACTTTTCCCGCGCTTACGTCAGCAATCCGGCAGGTGCAAAAGTGCCCCTATCTGAGTTGGTAAAGGTTGAGTCTGACGTGGTGGATCGGCCCATTCACCATAAAAACGGCGCGCGCGTCACCTATGTCACTGGCGAAATGACGCGCACCGCCCCGGTCTATGCTGTGCTGGTAATGAACAACAAACTGGACGGCCTCGCTTTGCCGGATGGCAGCCAATTGCTCACCGGCAACCTGACGATTATGCCTCAGGAGCCCAATCCCCTGGACGGCTATACATTGCTGTGGGATGGCGCCCAGCGGCAGATGCTGGACACCTATCGGGACATGCTGGGCGCTTTGGCGATTGCCATTGTGTTCATTTTTCTGTGTTTGGTGGCGTACTACCAGAGTTTCAGCCTGCCCATCGTGGCGCTCGCGGCGGTGCCGCTGGGTATCGCAGGAATATTTCCCGGCCACTGGCTGCTGCAATCGCAATTTTCCGCTACGTCCATGGTGGGCGTCATCGCACTGGCGGGGGTTGTGGTGCGTAATTCCCTGCTGATCATCGATTTTGTACAGGAACACCTGCGTCAGGGCATGCCACTGGCGCAGGCCATTCTGGAAGCAGGGACCTTGCGGTTGCGGCCCATCCTGCTGACCGCTTTGTCCATTGTGCTGGGCAGCGCCATCATGCTGAAGGACCCCATGTTCAGTGGGCTTGCCATCTCACTTATTTTTGGCACCCTTGCCGCGACGGTGCTGACCTTGATAGTCGTGCCGCTGCTGCTCCATACGTTGCTTCGCAGGAAATCAAAATGACTCCATTTCTGCCGCCGGATTTAACCTACACTCTCGCCTGGTGCGTGATAACCTGCAAAGTGTGCTGGTATGTTCGTGCCGCGTTTTTATCGTTCTGGTAAGTGGTTTTTCTTGGTACTCATATTAGGCTAAGTACCCAGATTTGATTTTTTACGTCTAAACCGCGTGAAGCGGGAGACAATGTTTACTTCAGATCTGGCTCGGGTAAAGCAGCTATATGGCTAAATGTTTGCGTAGTGATGGCGAATAGGAGTCAGACCCTACAGGCTGATCGTCTGTTTTAAATGCCCAGCTTGTATTCAGCTCTCTCCAAAGGGAAGGGCCGCTTTTCGCCCTTTTGCAGTCGACCGGGTTCGATACTTCATCGGATGGAGAGCTTCTCAAGCAGCCCGTTTTTCACCTCCAGCTCCGTCTGTAATTTGGCCAGAGTCAGTTCCAGTCCCCTGGCTTTTTCGACTTCGGCGTCATGTGCCTGTAACAACGACTGAAGCCGAGCATCAAGCGCGTTCTTTTCCTCGGTCACGGCAATGAGCTTTGCGTTGGTTTCACTGGCGAGTTCCGCTATCTTGGATTCTTCGCGAAGTTGCTTTTCCAACAACTTCGTCTGCTTCCGCTGTTCACCCACTTCGCCGACCAGGCTGGCATTGTCCCGATTGAGTTGGGTGAGTTCGCTTTGTTTGACGATCAAGGTTTGGTTGAGGTTGCGTAACTCGGCCTGGAGCTGCTGGGCCTGGTGTCGTGGCGCAGTTGTTCCTGTTGCTCCTGAGAGGACGTGCGGAAGTGTTCTAATGCGTCCCGCGCATGCCGATGCTTTTCTTCCAACGATGCCCGGTGTTTCTGGTTTTCGTCGAGCTGCTGTTCCAACCCTTTCACTTGCTGCTCGCAGCGTCCAGCCCGTAGTTCCGCATGGTGGAGTCGGTCTTTGGTCTCGTCGTGCGCGACGCTTTCGCGTTCCAGGCGGCTCGTAAGGGCAGCATTGTCAGCACCCAGATCTTTGAGCCGATCCTGCGCAGCGCTGAACTGGACCACCAGCTGGGTTTTCTCGTTCTGCCAGGCATGATTGGCGGCTTCCGCTCGTTTCCCGTAACTTGGCAGCCATCCGGACAACCATGTCCTTTAGGGCGTTAGACAATAAAGCTTCATCGCCCAGTTGGGTAGCATCCTCCGCTTCCAACTCCTTCAGATAGCGGTGGATCGTGGTTTTCGAGCCGGTATTGCCCAGTTCGACGCGCACCGCATCCACCGATGGGTTGATACCCCGCGCCAACAGCGTGTCCCGTGCCTGCTGCACATTGAACTTGTTCAAGCCCGCCCGCGCCATCCCGGCCTCCTATTTTAAGATAATATATTACATACCATGTAAATACATTCTGTACTTTTAGAGAACGAATTCTACGGGTAAAATTAAAGCCCTACTCTTTGAAAACTGTCGCAAGATTCTTCATGGACAAAGGTACAACTATACTGCACCAGGATGAGCATTGTGGATTACTCTATCCAAACGGTAGTAAATATTACTACGGAATTAAAGTCCTGGCGCAGCAAATGACACACGTTGTCGGCCTACTTCAAATATCCGGATTATGTGCAGAAAGCGATCTATACCACCAATGCGGTCGAGGCCTTTCATCGCCAGTTCCGTAAGCTCACAAAAACCAAAGGTGGCTTCGCCAATGAAAACAGCTTACTGAAGCTGCTGTATGCCGGTATACTGAAAGCCACTGAGCGCTGGACCCATCCGATTCAGAACTAGAATCTGACGGGTTCGTCTAGACGTTGTCGCAACTGACGATCCACTTCCCGGAACGGCTAGAAAAATACATCAGCTTACTAAAGCCACTAGGCTGACACAGAATTTTGAACACCCTCACGGAAACCATTATTTCTCTCCAGAATTTTCCGATTCAATACCGAATGTGATTTTTATTTTCAACAGGCTGTTAGTCTATTAAGCTGGAATAAGGCGTACTGGTAGATCTGAATACCCTTTAATGAGGTTTGAATAAACTCGTTGAGGTTCACCCATTACTTCGATTTTATGGAAGCGTTTAAGTATCTCCTCCCATACGATTCTAAGTTGCATTTCAGCAAGGCGATTGCCCATACAGCGATGTATGCCAAAACCAAATGAAAGATGGTACCTCGGATTTTTCCTGTCGATGATAAATTCATAAGGCTTGTCAATTGCTTCTTCATCCCGATTTCCTGAGACAAACCAGAGAATCACTTTGTCGCCCCTGTGAATTTGCTTTCCACCGAGAATGGTGTCCTTCGTGGCCGTCCTTCGCATGTGCGTTAGGGGAGTTTGGTACCTGATAATTTCTGGTACCATTGTATTAACAAGGCCATGGTTTTCACGAAGTTTATCGTATTCCTTCGGGTTTTCATTAAGGAATAGAACACTTCCCGAAACTGAATTTCTAGTAGTGTCGTTGCCGCCGACAATCAGTAGTATTAGGTTACCCAGAAATTCCATCGGGTTTTCCTCCGTCATGCGGCTGGTTTCTTCAGCGTGTGCCAGCATGGAGATAAGCGAGGTTTCGGGTGGGGAGTTCTTTTTTTTCTGCCATAGGTTAAAAAAAGCAGGCACACATTCTTCCATCAGGATTTTCCTGGATTCTTCATACGAAGAAACGATCGACATAGGGCCTGGAACAGCGGTTGCCACATCGGACCAATAGGTTAGTTTTCGACGATGCTCTTGGGGAAAATCGAGTATGGTGGCCAACATTTGTCCCGTCAGCTCAATTGAAACTTTGTCTACCCAGTCAATGGTTTCGTAAATTGGTAGATCATCTAGTATATTACATACGCGCTCGCGTATCAGGCTCTCCATACCCGCAAGGTTACGTGGATCGACTGCACCCTGCACTGTGCGTCGCTGCACACCGTGCTTGGGCTCGTCCATCGCAATAAACATTGGTACGTTAAAATCCTCATTGGGATCCAAGAATGCGATTGTGGGTTCTGAAGAGTAAATATCAGGTTTATTCTCAACTTCCACAATATCTTTGAATTTGGTAACTGACCAAAAGGGACCAAACTTGGAATCCTTGCAATAATGTATCGGATCTTCTTGTCTCATTCGATCAAAGAAACTCCAAAACGTATTATTTTGAAAGGGTTCCCGTTGGCTCATGTCATAATCTTCTAGAGGAATGTCATAGGGACCAATTCCATCCATATGGCGGTATTTTTTTTTAGCAGCTTGATTCATTGTGCGTACTCACTGGCAATAAACAATCCAGATGGTATTTGGTCGCACAAACAAATGTCAAGCAAGTGTGTTTTTGCTATTATCAGCACCACAATAAGAGACGTTGTTACAGTCACACTAAATCAGGATCTACTGATTCGGCATAGCTGCTCAACTAAAACCTGCAGCCGGGCCAAAGTTATCTTCCGGTCTACGTTGCTCAAAGTAATTTATTTCTCCTAGAGGTTCTAGGGATTTTCCGTCCAAAAACGACAAAGTACCCTATAAGCCTCGCCATCCGTGGCCTCCAGAGGATATTGCTTTTTTCGAGATTCCTATTTTTACCCTAATTGAGTAAAAGGGAAGTTGGGCCATCAATAGTATTAAAAATAACAAAAGCATTGAGGTTTATGCGACTGTAATACTAAACTTCCTTCACAGAAATAATGGCAAGAGCAGAGTGGTCAATTTCGCCGATGTCCTTTTATTCTGTACCTGCTGGAAAAAGCTACGCAGTTCATGGCGTCAATAAAGTCACAATAAATTCAAGTAGGACGATGGCTCTAGGTATCGCAGGCCTTACGCAAGATCATAGTTATACTCAGAAGATTGAGCATAGTAAAAAATCGATGTCGCGTTACAAGCGATTCGAAAGCACATCGAAGGTTTTGTGCCTATCTACGATCGCGGCAAAATTAAGAAAATTGTCCCAGTTTAGGGCTAATGAGGGGATGGCTCCCCATTAGGTAGATATTTTCGGTTCCAGCCGCTCAAAATCGGTTAGTTCCAGCTTACCCTTCACCGAGTCGGCCTCAGGCTGGGTCACGTCTTGTTGATCGTCACCTCCACTGAATTTGTAGTGTGTCATCGGCAAGTGCTTCGCACGCCAAAGCATCTCCAGCGAAGTTGAGGGTCGCAGCATGGGTGCATCACCGTGGCGGTCAAAGTAATAGCTGTTCGAGGTAGCACAGTTGTGGTTCAGGAAAACAGTCCCCTGCTGGCGCTTCTGTATGTCCTGGAAGTAACTATCATGCGCCTCTTGCCGAACCTCGACTCGCGTGTAACATTATAAAAGTCCACGAAGTCGAGCTTCAGTGATTGCCTGAACTCGGTTGGTTACTCTAAGCTCGCTGAAAATCCTCTTCATATGCCATTTGACAGCATCCTCCGTCACATCAAGCCGCTCTGCGATTTCTCTGTTGGTCATTCCGTTGCTTACACATTTTAACACGGAAAGCTGCTTTATCGTGATGGTTGAGTGGGTATCGCCTGATATTGGGCGCGTGCTGGAGCCCTCTGTCTTGAGCTCGAGTTCCTTTGTGGCTTTAGCCTCAGAGCTGCCGTCGTCTGGCGACTCATCAAAAAGATCATGATCAATGGGGCTAAGAGCAAGTAGCGCTTTTTTAATCCAGAGCCTTGTGAAGTGACAATTTAGATGTTCTGCAAGTAGGTTGGCATCAATAATTCTGCGCTTCGCTAATTTTGACGAGCCAAGGGCAAAGGCTGCCAATGCCTGGCAGTACTGGGCAGAGACGTTGGTTCTAGCGTCTGAAATCGTGCTGGCGCACTTTAGCGCTTGTTTGGCATATGTTTCGGCGACGCCAAACTGTTTACCAAGCTGCAGCCTATACATTGAGTTTACTAGGGCGATATGTGCCAGAATGGCCAGGTTTTGATTCGGCAGGAATGTCAACTCACTTGCTTCGGGGAGTATGGGTGGCTCTGGCTGCTCGCTGTTCAGAAGAGTAAACTCAGCTAGCTGAACTTTTGCCAGAGTTTTAAGGCGAGGAAGCTCGCGCTCGCAGGCGGTTGAGAGCACCTGTTCCAATAGGGCCATCGCTCTGTCCCGAAACCCCTGGTAGTATAATAATCGGCTATGGTTTTGTGTATATCCCCAGAGAATGTCGGTGACGCCATAATTCAAGGCAAAATAGAAGGATGCCTGTGCAGATTCGTGGTTAACCAGGTGATGGTTCTTTTCGTGCAGGATTTGCAATTCAAGAACACCAAACATCTTGCTTAAAAATATTTTTGGTATCCCAATATTTTCTGCTATTTCATTCACCTGACGCAACAGATGCATTGCCCGGGCTATGTCACCTTTAAACAATTCTGCCAGAATTTCTGCCGTTTTAAGCCAGATAAAGGCATAGTATTGATTGGATGACTGGTTGACGACATCCGCTTTGTGCAGTAACCGCTCAAAATCTTCAAAGCGACGGTCACTGGAGGCAATGAATGCCTGGCACGTAAGCGCAGCACCTTTTCCGATTATGTTACGGTCACCAAAAGAACTAATCCATTTCTCACAGAGCGTCTGACTCTCCAGCAATTCATCGTGTGTGGCTTTACCTATTGCGGTAACCAATTCCAGCCACCCTTCCTCATTGAGTTTGCTCTCTCCCCGATAAGTCGGATGGCGGGAACTCGCCAGTATTTCCTGTGCTTGCCGCGCTTGTTGGCAGAAATACAGAGTCCACGCGTACCCTATGCTTAAGGAAGTGGCTTTTTTTATCGTGCGGATCGGTACTTTTTCAAACCAAGTGCGAAGCACTTCGATTTCACCTTGTCGGACTGCCACGTCCAGAATAATGCTGTCACTGACCACGCGAGCCCAGCGATGGTCGCTGGCTTCCTGGGCCGCATGAATTGAATGAAGATGCTCATCCCTGCGCCAATGCCAGAACGCGACTCGTTTCAGTACATATGAGCGACGTTCTCGTTGGGTCGTGTTAAATACACTACGTAAATACTCTCTCAATACTGGATGCATGGCCATGCTCCCGCCAGAGGAGGGGATAGGAGAAAAAAGAGCAAATTTTTCGTTAAGAAACGAAATTTCCTGATCAGCACATTCTGTCTTGTAGACATAGTCATAGCACTCAGCGCTAATTTCCTCGAGCATCGCTGCGTTGCAAACAAACGTTTGTGCCTTATCGTGCAGCACGGACAAGAGGTTGTCCTTGAAATACGAGCGGGTTTCTGGCCATGACGCCGGAGGAAGGTTTGGGTTTGGCGTTTGGCACCTAAGCCTGACAAGTGCCGGCCATCCCCCGGTAGCTTTTATGGTTTTGCTGGCTTCGGTGTCATTGTTACCCAATAACTCACTAATCTCCTCTTCTGTAAATGCAAGTTCATCAGCACCATAGATCACAGCATCAGCCATCATAGACAAACGCGCCAGCGCGCCAGCGCTATCAGGAGCAATAAAAAATTTCACATTGGTAGGGGTTTCACAGATTAAGTCCTCCACTAGATTTGCGTTATCGTTAGCTTCGTTTATTCCATCTAGGCAAATTTTTATCGTCGTTTTTGCATTAAGTAGTGTATCTCGAAGAGATTCTATGGTGTTGACGTCACTTGTTAAGGTGCGACTGAACTCAAGTCCTTTAATTTGATATAAAACCAGCTCAGCAAACAGCCTGTCAGTAACTTTGCAGGACTCAGGGTACGATCGCGTATTGATGTAAACGGCGGCCTCAGGTTCATGGTCGCGTGTGTTTGCAGCAAAAGCCACTTGTACAGATTTTCCATAGCCCGGCGGGGCCCGATACAGAACTACCTTGGATTCAGACGCAGCGGAAGCTCTCAGGCGGCAGCGATCTAAGCAGCCCTGAGTCATGAAACGCTGACGAGCCCACATCCTATCAGACATCCTCCGGCACCAGTCTTCCGAACTATGGCGTGTCATAACAATCAAGCCTCCTGGTAGATGTTTAGGCGAAAACTACCCTTTAGAGTAGTTGTACGGTATCAAATCATAGGTGATCCTGCAAAGGACGCAAGCTAGTCCATTCGCCTGAATTGCTTAGTGTCGCGCAAATAAAAAGAGAAACTAACAAACTAATAACAACGAGGTGATACTGATGTCGATGTCAGAAAATGTCTTAACGGAGTCTCCACAGGGTGATACTGATGCTGAAGTTTATGTGGACAGAAAGCGTCACTTGTGGATGCTTTCCGTGCTGTGGCCGGCGACGCCTATTATTGGTCTTTATCTGGTATCCCAAACTGGATGGAGTATCTGGTACGGACTGGTTTTGATCCTTTGGTATGGTGCCATTCCCTTGCTTGACGCCATGTTTGGGGAGGATTTTTCTAACCCGCCTGAGTCAGTTGTGCCCCGGCTGGAGCAGGATCGTTACTACCGGGTACTAACCTACTTGACCGTCCCCGTTCACTATGCAGCTTTGATTGTTAGTTGCTGGTGGGTAGCCACGCATCCGATGAGCTTTTTCGAGTTTTTGGCATTGGCCTTTTCCATGGGAATCATCAATGGTCTGGCTCTGAACACAGGCCACGAACTTGGCCACAAAAAAGAAACGTTTGACCGTTGGATGGCCAAGCTTGTCCTCGCCGTGGTCGGTTATGGTCATTTCTTCATTGAGCACAATAAGGGTCATCACCGTGATGTTGCTACGCCGATGGACCCGGCGACATCCCGTATGGGGGAGTCCATTTACTCATTCTCACTGCGTGAAATTCCAGGTGCTTTCAAGCGAGCATGGGATTTAGAGGAGCAGCGCCTCAGCCGTTGTGGAAGAAGTGTCTGGAGCCTAGAGAACGAAGTACTTCAACCCATGGTCTTGACCGTTGTGCTGTACGCTGCATTGTTGGCTTTCTTTGGTCCGCTAATGCTGGTTTTTTTACCTATTCAGATGGCCTACGGTTGGTGGCAGCTGACCAGCGCCAACTACATTGAGCATTACGGATTGTTGCGCGAGAAGATGTCGGATGGGCGTTACGAGCGCCAACAACCGTATCACTCCTGGAACTCGAATCATATCATGTCGAACCTAATACTGTTTCACCTGCAAAGACATTCCGATCACCACGCACATCCTACAAGGTCCTACCAATCGCTTCGAGATTTCAAAGATCTTCCTTCTTTGCCAACTGGCTACCCTGGAATGTTCCTGGCGGCAATGTTTCCCTCATGGTTTCGTTCGATGATGGACCACCGGGTACTGAATTGGGCTGAAGGAGATCTCGACAAGATCCAGATCGAGCCCGGTAAGCGTGAATTCTATGAGCGTAAATTTGGTGGGTCTGATCCTGAATCGGTCGATACAGTAGCAGCTAAATGATCGGCTAAGCGGAACTTGTATGCAGCGTTTACTTTATTCGCGTTGTAGAGTAAGGGCATCCGACGTACACTTGAAAGAGGTGCGCGTCTGGTGCTGCCATAATAAAGACAAAATAATAACGATTGAAAGGTTTGTTAAATGACAAAATATCAATGCCCAGATTGCGGTTACGTATACGATGAAGTGGTTGGTGATCCACACGAAGGCTTTCCTGCAGGAACGACATGGGAAAAAATTCCTGAAGACTGGGCTTGTCCTGACTGTGCAGTAAGAGATAAAGTTGATTTTATAGTGTTTCAAGAATCGAACTCGAAACCGTCAGCTTCTTCCCCCACCAATACATTAGAGGCTCGTCCTGCCAGCCAGACTGGGGTTGAGGAAGTGTCTCAGAAAGTAGCCGACGAACCCTCTCCTACAGCTAAAACTAAAACCAAGCGCAAGTCTAGGTCTATATCTTCAAAAACTTCGAATGACCCGGCGCATAAAGATGCCTACAGAAAGTGGGTCTGCGTTACTTGCAGCCATATCTACGATGAGGCTCTTGGAGATGAAGCCGAAGGCTTCGCTCCTGGCACTCGTTTTGAAGATATTCCAGACGATTGGTGCTGTCCGGACTGTGGTGCTACAAAAGAGGACTATGTCCTCTATGAAGACTAATGAAAATAACAACAGTCTCGTTCAGCAAGAGGGGATTTTGTAATGCAGATTGCCACTCAGGCAGAGGTTGGGGTAACCAATGTGTCTGCCATTGATTCGATTAATTCAACGTTCGCAGCTCTACAGCGGGCACAACTTGAGCGTCGAGGAAGTTTTACTTTAGAGGCTCGAATAGCACAGCTTGATAAACTGCGTGATGCAATTAAACGCTACGAGTCAAAAATCATTGCGGCTTGTGCAGCAGATTTTCGGAAGCCCGCACCAGAAGTCAAATTAACTGAACTCCTGCCCGTGCTTCAGGAAATTCGGTGCACTAAACGCCACTTACGCAGATGGATGCGCCCCAAACGGGTGCCTGCATCTATCGGTGTGCTGGGTACAAAGTCTTATGTTCGGCCAGAACCGAAGGGGGTGTGCCTCATTATTGCTCCGTGGAATTATCCCCTTAACCTTTCGCTCGGACCTCTCGTCTCAGCATTGGCTGCAGGGAACGGAGCTATCATTAAACCTTCGGAAATGACACCCCATACATCAAAGGTGATTGCAGATATTGTCGCAGAAACCTTCCCTCCCGACCTGGTTTCGGTGATTGAGGGTGATGCCGCAGTAGCACAGCAATTATTGGCTTTACCCTTCGATCACGTATTCTTTACGGGCAGTCCTGCGGTAGGCAAGCTGGTCATGGAGGCTGCCGCCAAGAACCTTACCTCAGTGACACTGGAGCTGGGAGGAAAATCCCCTACCATCGTGGGGCCAAGCGCCAACATAAAAAAAGCTGCAAGAAACATTGTCTGGGGGAAGTTTGCTAATAACGGACAGACCTGCATTGCTCCAGATCATGTTTTTGTGCATGCATCTATCGCTGAACAATTCAATGAAGCACTTAGAATAGAAATTAGGCGAGTCTATGGAAAAACACCAGAAGCCCAGAAATCGACTGCCGACTACTGCCGGATTGTAAATCAACGTCATTTTCAGCGGGTTTCAAATTTAATAGATGATGCCAAAGCTAAAGGCGCGAGAATACTAGAGGGCGGTGTTACAGATGCTGAAGATAACTATGTTTCTCCAACATTGATTTCAAACGTATCAAGCAATATGGAGATCAGTCGTGAGGAGTTATTCGGCCCGATTTTGCCCGTTATTGAGTTCGATGATATTGATTCGGTGATCAATAAAATAAATGATAACCCAAAGCCTCTGGCACTTTACGTATTCGACAAAAACAAGTCTTTTGCCCAAGAAGTTATCGATCGAACCAGTTCAGGTGCTGTAGGAGTCAATCTTACCGTCGTGCATTTTCTACATCCGAACTTACCTTTCGGTGGCGTGAATAATTCCGGGATAGGGGCGACACATGGCGAGTACGGTTTCCGTGCTTTTTCACATGAGAAGGCGCTGATGGAGGATAAGCATTCTTTTATCCATCTTCTTTTTCCACCCTATACAGCCTGGATCCGGCGTCTTATCGACGCTGCTGTTCGTATTTTGAGCTGAGTATAATCATATAACAAGAGAACTATTATGTACGATTACATTATTGTCGGAGCGGGGTCGGCGGGCTGTGTATTGGCTAACAGGCTTAGTGCGGATCCTGCAAAACGGGTGGCGTTGCTAGAGGCGGGTCCAAAAGATAAGAATCCATTCATACATATGCCTATAGGTATTGCACTCCTGTCCAATAGTAAAAAGCTCAATTGGGCACTTGAAACCGAATCGCAAGAACATCTGAATGGACGCCGTCTGTTTTGGCCTCGTGGAAAAACACTTGGCGGCTCCTCATCAATTAACGCGATGGTCTATATCAGAGGTCATAAAGCCGATTATGACCTCTGGGGGAAAGCTGCCGGGTCGGACCTTTGGGGATGGGATCGCGCATTAACATTGTTTCGTCGGCAGGAAGATAATGAACGTTTAGGTCCAGATTCTTACCATGGCAAGGACGGTGAACTCAGCGTAAGCGATCTCAGATCAGTCAATATGTTGAGTCGAAATTTTGTTCGAGCGGCTCCCCATGTAGATCTCCCGATGAATTCAGATTTCAATGGGGAAATGCAAGAAGGGTTGGGGCTCTATCAGGTGACACAAAAAGATGGCCGGCGCTGGAGTTCAGCGCAAGCATTCCTTCGTGTCTCGGAGAACCGGCCGAATCTTGATGTGCTAACGGACGCACGGGTAACCCGGGTGGTAATGGATGACAACCGGGCGGTTGGGGTGACCTTTAATCAAGGGGGCGAATATCACCAGCTCATGCTCAGTAACGGGGGTGAAGTCATATTGTCCGGAGGGGCAGTTAATTCACCACAACTACTTATGCTTTCCGGAATCGGTGATCGCGAAGAGATTAGAAAGCAGGGGATCCCTCTCGTGCATCATCTTCCCGAGGTGGGTAAGAATCTGGTCGATCATTTGGATATTACACTGATGCACTCGGCGAACTCGCGTTTGCCAATTGGCGTTGCACCCAGCTTTTTGCTTCGGGGAGCGAGTGCACTTTTTTCCTATTTTTTTGCGCGACGTGGGATTCTCACCAGTAATGTTGCTGAATCCGGGGGCTTTGTAAAATCCGAGCCTTCGCGTGAGCGACCAAATGTTCAGTTCCATTTTTTGCCAACTTATTTGAAGGATCACGGCCGGAAAGTGATGGCGGGGTATGGCTACACCTTGCACATTTGCGATCTGTTGCCCAAGAGCCGTGGATTCATTGGGTTGAAAAGCCCAGACCCGTTGAGCGATCCGTTGATTCAACCCAATTACCTGAGTGACCCCGAAGACATCAAAACAATGATTTCAGCTGTTAAATTTGGGCGACGGATACTCGGGGCACCGGCAATGGCTTTGCATAGTAAACGAGAAGTCATGCCCGGAAACTCTGTGTCCTCGGACAGTCAGATTGCAGACTATATCCGCGAACATGCAGAGACAATCTACCATCCCGTCGGCACTTGTCGTATGGGTGCAGATCTGGACTCAGTCGTTGATCCAGAACTGAAAGTCAGGGGGGTCGAAGGGCTGAGAGTTGTAGATGCCTCGATAATGCCCGGTTTGGTTGCGGGTAACACTAATGCCCCAACCATGATGATTGCGGAAAATGCAGCGGACATCCTACTGGGGAATGTCAAGGTTCAGGCTAAATCGTGCACTGGAAACAATACTGACGCCAACTGTTCAGCGCCACTAGAAACAGAAATGGAGACGAGATAGGCATATTTTGCAAATGATGAACCTAGAACTCACAATAAACATCCTATGATCGCCCATGCTGCTTGCTATCATGGTGAGGCTGAGGCAGTTTCGATTGGAACGGAAGGGCCAAGACTGACCTTGGCCCGGTTTATACCATTTAGGTAGATATTTTCGGTTCCAGCCGCTCAAAATGCGGTTAGTTCCAGCTTACCCTTCACCGAGTCGGCCTCAGGCTGGGTTACGTCTTGTTGATCGTCACCTCCACTGAATTGGTAATGTGTCATCGGCAAGTGCTTCGCACGCCAAAGCATCTCCAGCGAAGTTGAGGGTCGCAGCATGGGTGCATCACCGTGGCGGTCAAAGTAATAGCTGTTCGAGGTAGCACAGTTGTGGTTCAGGAAAA
>Ga0207904_1000216_pt1 | contig 26882 bp, 26 predicted proteins | sample MalvirmetaMSP118_FD_184232 | JGI IMG/M metagenome (GOLD analysis project Ga0207904, IMG submission 184232) | Marine viral communities from the Deep Pacific Ocean - MSP-118 (SPAdes) | ecosystem: Environmental > Aquatic > Marine > Oceanic | place: Pacific Ocean | collected 2011-05-30 | reverse complement strand
CTGAAAGCCGGGCCGGTAATCTCTGAATCATCCTGGCCGGTGACCTGCAGCAAGGGGGCGACATCGCCCTGCGCGTCGATCACCACAATCTGCATGTCGCCGCCGTCTTCGGCCACCAGCACATCGCCGCCGCTGGAAACGGTCAAGTTGTCCACGCCGGTGAGTAATGGATTAGCGGCGGTGGCGGCATCGTAAAGTACACTGAGCTGGTTCAGATTGGTGTCCAGTTGCCAGACCCGATTGTCTCCCTTGGTGGTGAAGTAAACCTGGCCATGGCTGTACCAGATGCCTTCGCCGCCATTGAATGCAGTGCTCTGGGGCAGTTGTTCACGGGTCGGGGTTTCCAGTAGCGAGGGCGTGGGGTTGGGCAAGTCCAGCCAGCTTACGAATCCTTGTTCGTCCACTGCGGCAACCTGCAGGATGCCATCGTCCAGATTCAGGCGGCCATCACGGTGCTGGCCTGCAGGGATGAACCGGTACAGGCGTCCGTCTGACTCGTCCTCGGTGAGATAAAGCATGGCAAACTGGTCGTCCACGGCCACCGCTTCGTGTTTGAAAAAGCCCAGCGCGGGGCGTACCTGGGCGGGCTGTTTGCCGAAAGGGTCGCATTCATAAACCCGGCCGAAATCAATTTCCTCGCAGGACAGCCAGGTATTCCATGGCGTAGGGCCGCCGGCACAATTCAGGTTGGTGCCACCGAGAATGCGGTAGGCATCGTTCACCGAGCCGTCCGCATGAAAGCGTATCGCGGATACCCCGCCACCCAACAGGCTGATGGTCTCGCTGTTGGACACATATACCCAGCCGCCATCGTCGGCGGGGAAGGTGGCGCCGCCATCCGGATAGCTATGCCAGCGGTAGGCCGTGCGGTTCCAGAAGCTGCGCCGTACCCGCTGCCCGGCAGCTGCGATGCAGCGTGATGAAAAGCCGGCGGGTAGCCGAATGCCGTTCTCGTCGGGTGCCTGTAACGGGCCGATCTGTGCCAGCGACTGGGCGGACAGTGGCCGACTAATGGATAGCAGGCTCGGGCCAATAGCCAGCGCGGCCATACCCAGAGAGCTCTTCCTGAGCAATTCGCGGCGCGACAGGGGGGCAGATTGTTTCATGGGGCTCCTCCTTGAGATTGATAACTGTGTTTCGGTTTGGGGTAGCGGAAACCGTTGCGCACAGGCAACTCGTCAGAGCCTGAACGATTAATGCGACAAAAAGGGTGCAGTAGCGCAATAACGGATAGGCCAATGCGCGATGTGTGTCACGTTTACGGCAACGGTAGCCGAAAGTTCATGGTTTCGAGGGGGGATCAACGATAATGCTCAGCGCGGGGCTGTGTTGCTGGTGCTCGGCGCGTACGCAGCGCAGGGAATACTCGCCGGGTTTGTCGAAACGCCAGGGCAGTTGCACACTGGTATCGGGCTCGCTCAGACGAGTGTTGGGGTAGTCCTTGCGCAGGTCGGGCATCAGCCGGTGGATCAGGTTCTGGTCGCGCAGGGCTGTGTCATCGACCAGAGCAAGCAAATGCCACTCCGGGCTGGCATTCTCCAGAATCAGTAATATGGCCTGCCCTTGGGTGAAGGTCAGTGAGGTCGGCGTCCAGTGATCCGTGAGCACCACGGTTTGCGGTGCCAGATCGCCGGGGTCGCGCAGCGCTGTGCCGGCGGCCATGGGGATCTCATCCGGCAGGATGCCGTGGGCGTCGCCTGGTGGCGACAGCAAGAATAAGTTAACGAGCAGCAACAGGCTCAGTGCTCGCGTGTGTTGGGGCATGGGCTACCGCGTTGGTGGTGAAAGAAAAAGGAGTAACACATTGAACGGCAGAATACTCGCACTGGTACTGGTTTGCCTATGGGGCCTGGTTTCAGCGGCGCAGGCCGCACCGTTAACGGTGGCGGTGAAAGCGTCGCCGCCTTTCAGTTATCAGCAAGGAGACCGCTGGGACGGCATCAGCGTGGAACTGTGGGAAAAGGTGGCAGAAAAGGCCGGCTACGAGTATCGCCTGCGGCCCTACGGATCGGTGTCGGAGATGCTGGCTGCTGTGGAGCAGGGGCAGGCCGACGTGGCGATTGGCGCAATCAGTGTGACTGCCGACCGGGAGCGACGTCTGGATTTTACCCAGCCCATGTTCCGGGCGGGCCTGGGGATTGCCACCCGTAACGAAGCCAGTGGCTGGGTGACCACCCTGCGTAATCTGTTCAGCTGGAAGTTTGTGTCGGCGGTACTGGCTCTGGTGTTGGTATTGCTGTTGGTGGGCTTGCTGATCTGGTTGCTGGAGCGGCGCAAGAACCCCGAACAGTTCGGCGGTTCCGCCAGCCAGGGTATCGGTAGCGGCTTCTGGTGGTCGGCGGTGACCATGACCACGGTGGGGTACGGTGACAAGGCGCCGGTGAGTACCGGGGGGCGGGTTCTGGGGCTGGTCTGGATGTTTGTCAGCATTATCACCATTTCCGGCTTCACGGCGGCCATTGCCTCCAGCGTGACGCTCAATGAGCTGCAGTCGCGCATCAATGGCGCCGCCGATTTACCCCGGGTAAAAGTGGCGGCGGTGGAGGGCACCAGTGGTGCGAACTGGCTGGCAGGTCAGGGCACCACCTTTGTACCGTATCCGAATAACCAGCAGGCATTGCGTGCGGTGGTGATCGGCGAGGTGGATGCGCTGGTGTCCGACGCACCGGTCATGCGTTATATGCTGCGCGAACGCGGTACCACCAATGCGCTGGTGTTGCCCGCCCTGGTCCGCGAAGAAAGCTACGCATTTGCCATGGCCAATGGCAGCGCATTGCGCGAATCGCTGGACCAGGCCATGCTGGAAATTCTCCCGACTCAGGAGTGGCGCACAGTGTTGAATCGCTACCTGGGTGCGGAAGAATAATCGCCCGTTATTGATTGAATGGGGGATTGCGTTTGCTGGTGTCAGGTTACGCCGCTACGCGGCTAACCTGACCTGCGCGGCTTTATTGTAAATGCTGCGCTTCGTGTAGGCCGGATTAGCCGTGTAGCGGCGTAATCCGACATCCCTAATTAACCGTCGCTCCCGGAAAACAGCGCCGCCAGGCTTTCCAGTTCTTCTTCCAGATTCCAGTGCATTTCCCGCGCGGTGACATGCAATAGCACCAGTGCATTGATCGGCGCATCGGATTCGCCGCGCTGGCGCAGCCTCTCGGTAAAACAACGGTTCAGTTCATTGAGCGCGTTGTAGCGATCATTCAGTCCATCCAGAGAAATGGTCTGTTCCGGTTGTTTGCGGTTGAGCAGGTAACGTTGCAACAAGTATAGGCTGGCGGTGCGCACCAGCGTTTCCGTGTCGCTGCTCAGTGGCAGGTGGAAGTGGGCCATGGGGCGCAGGAAGCGTGTATGCGGGCAGTCGCTCAGGGCGCAAATCAGTCCGAACAGGGAACTGAGTGCCCGTTGCAGAGTGGTGTCTTGTTGGTAGCGTCGTTGCGGCGTTTCTACGTCCAGATTGACCGCTTGAAACGAATCACCCAATGCGGAATCGGGCAGCAGGTAGGCCAGGTTACGGGCGATGGGGCAGTAGGGGTGTTCGTCGGGGTCCAGTGGGCAGTGGCTGCATTGGTGATAGCGCAGCGCGGCCCAGCCCGGCGGCGTGAAGGTGTCGGGGACGGCGATGCTGCCGTGTTCCTCAACCAGCGTAATCGGGATGCGTTGCTGCACCCCGGTGGGCGTGGTGAGGGTGTACACGAAATCAGGCTGCATCGGCCCGGTCAGTCTGTTTCAGTGGCAGCCGGATGGTAAAGGTGGTGCCGGTGCCAAGCTGGCTTTTCACGGTCATGGTGCCGCCGTGGTGCTGGATGATGTCGTGGGAAATGGACAGCCCAAGCCCGGTCCCCTGGCCGATGGGTTTGGTGGTAAAAAACGGCTCGAAAATTTGCTTCAGGGCTTCATCCGCAATGCCCGGCCCGTCGTCGGCGATGGTCAGGGTACACCATTTTTCATCGCACTGGGCCGCAATGGCGATGCTGCCTTTGTCTTCGATGGCCTGGGCTGCGTTAACGAAAAGATTCATGAACACTTGCGATAGCTGGCTTGCCGATCCGCTGATCGAAGGCAGAGAGCCGGGGAGGGAGTGAGTAACCGTAATCCGGTTTTTCAGTTCATGTTTGGCCAAGTTGAGTGAAATGGCCAGGCAGGATGCGATATCGGTGGGGGAAAACGCTTCGGGTCGGTTATGGGAGAAATGTTTCAGGTCGCGAATAATTTTCTTTATTCGCTCAATTCCCTCATCGGTTTCATCCAGCAGAGCGGGGTAATCCGCCATCATGAAGGCCAGTTTCTTTGTGTCTATATTCAGTTTTTCTTCAGCATTCAGAAATTGCTGAAACTTCTCTTCGCTGATGCGTTTTTTCAGCCCCTGAATAACCCCGGCCATGGCGTCGAGGTAATCCCGGCTGCGATTCAGGTTGGAAGAAACATAGGCAATCGGGTTGTTGATCTCGTGGGCAATGCCCGCCGAGATAGTGCCCAGTGACGCCATTTTTTCCGAGTGAAGAAGCAGTGATTCCACCTGATTCAATTTCTGGCTCTTGTCCTTCACTTCCTGCATCAGCTGGTTGTTTTCCGTTTTGATATCAGTGATATCGGTACCGAAATAAATATAGCCATCGTCTTCATCGGAAATGTAGGAAAGCGGGAACAGGAACATGTTCATCCAGTAACGGCTGCCGTCCGCATGGCGGTTGCAAACCTCCCCGTTCCACACCCCGGATAGCGCCTGGTCGCACTGCATCACTGGCAGTGAATCATCGTCGGGGTGATTGAAACTTTCGTTCTGTCCGATCAGACGGGAAAAGGAATGACCGCTGAGGGCCAGGAATTTGCCGTTGGCAAAGGTGATGGTGCCGTGGCGGTCGGTGGTCAGCACACAGTACTCGTCGATGATGCGTGCCAGTGGGCCGAGCAGCGCCTTGTTGAGTTTGTATTCGTCTGCGTTGACCTCGATCAGGTGCATCTTGCGGCCAAAGCGGTTGTCCGTCAGCGACGAAAATTCGGCCAGTTTGGCTTCCACGTTGATAGAGGTGCGGTAGGTTTTGTACAGAAAGAAAATGATGATCAGCAGGATCACCGTGGAAGATACCAGGAACAGCCCCTGGGCTTCCATGCCAAAGCCGATGTCCGTTTTGTCGAGCAAGCTATTCATGCGCCGCGCCGTGAGTTGTTGTTTGTCGGGCTGAAAGGGCTAGCCTTCGTAGCCCATGCTGCGCAGGGTCTCGCGTTGTTCCCGCACGGTTTCCGCCAGAATACGGTTTTCCAGCAAAATATCGCGGAACTTCAGGCCTTCGCGGATATTGTCGAGTAACTGGTCGTCGTCCCAGGGTTTGGGGATAAAGCGGAATGCGCCGGCTTTGTTGATCGCGGACATGACCGTCTCGATGTCGATCACCCCGGTCAGCACAATACGAATGGTGTCGGGTTGCAGGTCGCGCAGTTCCTGCAGCAGCTCCAGGCCATTCATCTCCGGCATCATATAGTCGGTGATCACCGCATCGAATACGGTAGTGCGCGCCCGGCGCAGGGCTTCGTGGGGGTCCTGGTAGGTTTCCACTTCCCAGTCGGTGTAGGTATTGATAGTGCGCTTCAAGGCTTTGAGGATGTATTCCTCATCGTCCACGACCATGACCTGATACATGGTGAGTCCCTCATTCACGGCGTGCTACTACGCTGGCGTCCTGCCGGCGACTGCATGCGTTCAACAACATTGTGCCCGCCCTTTTCCGCTAAGGGTTGGCACACGGGTATCAGGTTTTACGATACGCCCCGCTATAGGGGCTGACAATTGGTTCGGGTAACCGCAAGGAGCCGGTCATGCCGTCCGGATAGCCGTTTATCCGGCAGGGACGAAAAGCGCACAATGGTGGGGAAAAACGCGGGGAAAACGCGCAAAAAAACGGCTACACGGTCTGCACGATGGCTTTGGTCACCGATCCGGTGGCGATCAGACGTTCCTGCTGCTGCGCGTTTATGGCATAGGCTTCGGCACGCATGGCAGCAAGGGTTCGGCCCAGGCGGTCCACATGGGCGCGGATCACGACCTGCTCGCCCCGGCTGGCGGCACGCAGCACGCTGCTATGGGTTTCGATGGTCACCGCGTGCTGCTCGGGGGGCAGTCTGGAGGCCGCCGCAAAAAAGCAGGCCACATCCATCAAGGCATAAACGATACCGCCATGCAGGGCGCCCTGGGGGTTGGTGGTGAAATCATTCACCGGGAAACGCACTTCACTGCGGCCATCCACCGCGCTTACCAGTTCCAGTTCGCAGGCCCGGTGCAGTGGGTGGGCGAGAATGTCGTCTTTGATCTGGTCAATGTGACTCATGGTTTTCCTTTTTCATTCCGGCGAAACGGAGCCGACACTATACGATGCCGATTCGGAAAACGGGATGACCGGATCGTACCCACAGGTGACGGGGAACCGATTGTCTTGACGGCGGTCTATGGGTATCGCAAGGTTGCGACTCTTCCCTCGTTAGCGGGCATCCCATGAAAGCACTGGTCTACACATTGCTGCTTATCATCAGTACTCATGTACTGGTGCTGGATGCCATGCATCACGAGCACGATGGTGGCGCGGCTGCCTCGCTGGAACAGGTCCAGCAGGATCTGGCCAGTGCGGATGTGCTGGACAAAGGCGGCGACCATTGCTGTCAATGCCATGGTTTCATGGCCTCCACCGATTGTGAGCCGCTGCGCCTGGCCCCGCCCTCTGCAGGTCAAATGGCGTTGCGCCCCTTCCTGCCGGATGCCCCGGCCGATAACCCTTTCCGTCCTCCTATAGCCTGATCGTTTCTTCGTTTCCCCGACTTTGCTGCCTTGTCCACGGTGAATGTGCGCCGTGCGAGCGCCGGCATTGTTCTTGACGTAACGTTTTGAGACATCAGGAGTTTCCCCATGGGAATCCAGACCGCAGTGCGCATGGCCGCACTGTTACTGGCCGTGTGCGCGTATGCCAGCGCGTCGGCCGATTCTTCTTCCTCGCCCGCGCAGTGGGCGCAATGGGTGCAGCGCCAGGTCAGCCAGCTACCGGCCAGCCGCGCCATCCAGGCGGAGCAGGAACGGTTGCTGGCGCAAAGCCGGGCCTTATCGCAGCCGCTTTATAACCCTTCATTGAATATCGACTACGAAGACAGCCTCGATATCACCCAGACCGTGGGCCTCAGCCAGACGCTGGACTGGTCCGGCAAGGCCCGCGCCAGCCGTGATGCCGTGGCCGTACGGGATCAGCTGGCGCAGCTGCGTGGCGACAAGGCCCGTGCCCGCCTGTTGGCGGACAGCCTCAATGCGCTGGTGGCCCATGCCGCCGCCCGCGAGCAATTGGCGGCCGCCCGTGAGCAGGAACAGCAGCTGCGCGATCTCACCGACCTGATTCGCCGCCGCGAACAGGCTGGGGATGTGGGGCAGGTGGATGCGCAATTGGCCTACCTGTCACTGGGGCAGGCCCAGCAGGCCCTGGCGGATGCGGAAAGTGCCGCCACCCGTGCTGCCACCACATTGCGCCAGCAACTGGCCAGCCAACAACCCGCGGTGGCCTTGCCGGCGGCGGACCGTTGGCAGGCCCCGTCACTCACCCATGGTGTCGTGCAACGGCTCCCCACCAGCTTCGATTTGCAGTTGGCAGAGCAGCAACTGGCGCTGGCTGAGCGAGGGGTCTCGGTGGCAGACAAACAACGCAACACCGACCCGACTCTGGGTCTACGCGTGGGCCAGGAAGATGGCGAAAATTTGTGGGGCGTGGATTTCAGCCTGCCATTGAAGTTCTTCAATACCGGCAAGCCAGGCTATGAAGCCGCCCTGGCGGATAGTGAAGAGCGGCGCGCGCTGCTGGAGAAAACCCGCAACGACATTCAGGCCCGGCTGGACGGAGCGTTGAGCGATTACCAGCAGCGGCGCGAGCGCTGGGAAACCTGGCAACAACTCACCGGCGATAGCCTGGCGCGCAGCGACACCTTGCTCAAGCGCGTCTGGCAGCAGGGCGAACTCACCACCCAGAACTATCTGCAGGCCTTGAATCAGCGGCTCGATACCCGGCTGGCTGGCATCGCCCTGCGCGATGCCATGCAGCAGGCCTGGGTGCAGTGGCTCTATGAAAGCGCCCAGCTCAACGACTGGCTCAACCAGCTGGCCAACGAATGATTGTTCTGTAGGAACCGAGCTTGCGAGGTAACAGCTGCAGGCTGGCCCGAAGGGTGAGCGAAGCGAATAACACCGCTTGAAACGAGAAATTAAGCGAAAAATTACTGTAGGAGTGCCACTTGAGGCGCGAATGGTTTCTGCGACACGCGGTGCCAAATTCTTCGCGCCCTGAACGGCGCTCCTACAAAAAATGGAAAATTTTTTATGAAAGCGAAAATGACATTTCAAAAAACGCCGCTAGCCATTGCACTGCTGGTCAGCCTGTCTTTTCCCGTCTGGGCAGAAGGCGAACACGGCCATGATCATGAGGATGTGCCTGCGAAGAGTGAATCCCATGCGGACGAATCCCATGATGGTCATGACGACCACGATGCCCATGAAGAGGAAGAAGAAACCGCGCACAATCATGAAGCCGAACACGGCGAACATGACGATGAAGAAGCGGCACTGGAGCTGACCGAAGAACAACAAAAGATGCTCAACCTGCAGGTCATTACCCTGCAGCCTGATGCCGACGCTACCCGGACCCTCACCGTGCCGGCGGAAATTATCAGCAACCAGTACCGCACCTGGGTGGTGCCGGTGCGTATCGATTCCCAGGTGCAGTCTCGCAGTGCCACGCTTGGCCAGCACATGGAAAAAGGGGAGGCCATTGCCACCCTGTTCAGCCCGGCCATGGCGCAGTTACAAAGTGATCTGCAAGTGGCGGCGGACGGCTGGCGGCGGGTTAAAAACCTCGGCCGGCGTACCGTGGGCAACCAACGCTATCTGGACGCGCAAAGCCAGTACCAGTCCCTGCGAGCCAGGGCCAAGGGTTATGGCCTCAGTAACAGCGCCATCGCTGATATCGAAGCCGGAAAAAATGAAAAAGGGGTTTATACCCTCACCGCGCCGGACGATGGCCTGGTACTGGAAGATGCCTTCCAGCAAGGGCAATGGTTAACCGCGGGCAGCGCCCTGGTCACGCTGGTGGATGAATCCGAATTGTGGGCCGAAGCGGCCCTGCCGCCGAGCCCCGGTTTGCAGATCAGCACCGGCACCTCGGCCCGCGTCATCGTGGGTGACACATCCGTGGACGGCAAGGTGATCCAGTCTGGCCATCGCCTCAATCCCGTCACCCGTACCCTGGCGGTGCGAGTGGCGATTCCCAATGCAGGCCATCTGTTGCACCCCGGCATGTTTGCCGATGTGGCACTGGCGTTAGCGGCACCGGAGAACGCCCTCACCGTGCCGGAAGAGGCGCTCACCCGTAGCGCCGATGGCGATTGGCAACTGTTCGTGGAAGAAGAGCCTGGCCACTACAAACCCGTGGAAATCCAACTCAATGGCCAGCTGGAAAACCGTCGCATCGTCACGGGGATTGAGCCTGGCACGCGCGTGGTCACTCGTGGCGCGTTTTTTCTGGCCAGTGAAATGGCCAAGTCCGGTTTCGATATTCACAATCACTGAGGATCACCGTCATGTTTAATCGACTTGTCGATTGGGCGGTGAACAACCGCCTCATTGTGTTGCTGTTACTGTTCATCACCATCGGCGTGATCGGCTGGCAATTGCCCAACCTGAAACTGGATGCCTTCCCGGACGTGACCAACGTCCAGGTACAGGTGAACACCGAAGCCGAAGGCCTGGCCGCAGAAGAAGTGGAACAGCTGATCACCTATCCCATCGAGGCGGTGATGTATGCATTGCCGCAGGTGGCCGAGGTGCGTTCCATCTCCAAGACCGGCCTGTCCATCGTCACCGTGGTGTTCGAGGAAGGCACCGATATCTATTTCGCCCGCCAGCTGGTGTTCGAGCGATTGCAGGCCGCACGGGAAGATATTCCCGACGGCGTCGGCACCCCGGAAATGGGCCCCAACACCTCCGGCCTGGGTCAGGTCTATCAATACCTGCTCACCGCGGAGCCCGGCTCCAATGTGGATGCCATGCAGTTGCGCAGCCTTAACGATTGGGTGGTGAAACTGCTGCTCATGCCGGTGGGTGGCGTCACCGATGTGCTCAGCTACGGCGGCGAAGTGCGCCAGTATCAGGTCAACGTTAATCCCACCCGGTTGTTGGCCTACGACCTGAGTCTGCAACAGGTCATGGATGCTATTGCTGCCAACAACCGCAACGCCGGTGGCTGGTATCTGGATCGCGGTGCTGAGCAATTGGTCATTCGCGGCATGGGCTGGGTGGGCAGCGGCGAGCAGGGGCTCGGTGACATTGCCGCCATTCCCCTTAAGGAAGTGGACGGCACCCAGGTGCGCGTTAGCGATGTGGCCAGGGTGGAATTCGGTGGCGAGATTCGGCAGGGCGCGCTTACCATGACCCGCCGCGATACCAACGGCGAACCGGAAGCCTTGGGCGAAGTGGTGGCCGGCATCGTGCTCAAGCGCATGGGCGCCAACACCAAGGCCACCATTGATGGCATCAAGGCTCGTGAAGCGCGCATCCAGCAGGCCCTGCCGGACGGTGTGCAGTTCGAGGTGTTCTATGATCAGGCAGATCTGGTGGAAAAAGCCGTCAGCACCGTGGTCACCGCCTTGCTGCTGGCTTTCGTGTTTATCGTCATCGTGCTGGCCCTGTTCCTCATGAACCTGCGCGCCACCGCGTTGGTGCTGCTGTCCATTCCGCTCTCCATCGGCCTGGCCTTGTTGGCGATGGCAAGCTTGGGCATGTCCGCCAACCTGATGTCGCTGGGTGGCCTGGCAGTGGCCATCGGCATGCTGGTGGATGGCTCCGTGGTGATGGTGGAAAACATCTTTAAACACCTGAGCCAGAAAGAGGGCAGTCATGACTCACAGGCCGGCATCGCCTTGAGGGTAAAAGACGCCGCCCAGGAAGTGGCGAGGCCGGTGTTCTTCGCCGCCAGCATTATTCTGGTGGTGTTCCTGCCCCTGTTCGCCTTCGAAGGGGTGGAAGCCAAGATGTTCGTGCCCATGGCCATCAGCATCATGCTCGCCATGACCGCCGCGGTATTGGTGGCGCTGATCGTGGTGCCGGCACTGGCCGGCTTCCTGTTCCGCAATGGCGTGGAAGAAAAGCCCAACAAGCTGATGCAGTGGCTGGAAGCCCGCTATCGCACCCTGCTGGGCAAAGCCATGCAGGCCCGTAAAGTGGTGGTCGGTGGCGCGGTGGGTTTGTTTGCCCTGGCGCTGGCTACCACGCCGTTTATTGGCACTGAATTCGTGCCGGTACTGGAAGAAGGGACACTCGCGCTGCGCGTGACGCTGGCGCCGTCCTCCAGTCTCGATACTGCGTTGGACGTGGGGCAAAAACTGGAGAAGGAAATCATGACCTTCCCGGAAGTCACCTACGCGCTCAGCCGGGTAGGGCGTGCCGAAATCGGTGGCGACCCGGAACCGGTGAGCAACGTGGAAATCTATATCGGCCTCAAGCCTGTAGATGAATGGGAAAGCGCCAGTAACCGGCTTGAGCTACAGGAAAAGATCCAGAAGAAACTGGAAAAACATCCCGGCCTGTTGCTCAACTTTTCCCAGCCCATCGCCATGCGCGTGGACGAACTGCTCTCCGGTGTAAAAGCCCAGCTCGCCATCAAACTGTTTGGCCCGGATCTCGATGTGCTGCAGGAAAAAGGCGAAGCCATCACCCAGGCCGTGAAAGCCGTGGATGGCGCCACCGATGTGCAACTGGAACAGATCGCCGGTGAAGCCCAGCTGGTCGTCACCCCGGACCGCAACGCCCTCAGCCGCTACGGCCTGAGTGTGGATCAGGTCATGGATCTGGTCAGCAATGGCCTGGGTGGCGGCAGCGCCGGGCAGGTGATCAATGGCAACGAACGCTACGATATCTACGTGCGCCTGGAGCAAAACGCCCGCAAGGACGCCGAAGCTATCCGCAACCTGCGCCTGAAAGCGGCAGACGGTGCCTGGGTGCGGCTCATGGATGTGGCAGAGGTATCCCTGGTCTCCGGCCCGCCCCAGATTAGCCGCGACGACGTGCAACGTCGCGTGGTTATCCAGGCCAACGTGGCGGGGCGTGACATGGGCTCCGTGGTCGCCGACATCCAACAGGCCATCGACAGCGAGGTAGACCTGCCCGCCGGCTACAGCGTCGACATCGGCGGCCAATACGAAAACCAGCAGCGCGCCCAGCAACGCCTGGCCATGGTGGTGCCCGTGGCCGTAGGCCTCATCGCCCTGTTGCTCTACTTCGCCTTTGGTTCCGTGGCCCAGGCCGCCCTCATTCTGGTCAACGTCCCCCTGGCCCTTATCGGCGGCATCCTCGCCCTGGCGATCAGCGGCCAGTACCTGTCCGTGCCTAGCTCCGTGGGCTTTATCACCCTGTTCGGCGTGGCGGTGCTCAATGGGGTGGTGATGGTGGAAGCCATCAATCATCGCCTGCGCGATGGCGAAGCCCTGGAGACGGCGATCTTCGAAGGTGCCGTCTCCCGCCTGCGCCCGGTACTGATGACAGCGCTCACCTCCATGTTGGGGTTAATTCCCATGTTGCTGGCGACTGGTGTGGGGAGTGAAGTGCAGCGGCCACTGGCGGTAGTGATTGTGGGTGGGCTGGTGTCGGCCACGGCGTTGACGTTGTTAGTGTTGCCAAGTCTTTATGGGGTGTTTTCGAGGGGGAAGGTGGAGGAGTTGCAGCGATAAGCCGTTATCCCCGGCCTTGCGGGCCGGGGATAACATCCCGTTTTCACCCGCGCGCACGTTGAATTTGTAGGATATGGCTTACATAAATTTGTAAGTGGCTGAGATAAGGTGGGTTTTCAGAAAAGCGGATACAAGAAAAGTCCGAGTAAAAATTCCCGTTCAAAACGCAAGTGCAAGAAACGTCTGTTGAGAGTGGTTGCTGCTTTGTAGCTAAAATACTGATTGCCTTGTTATTTAGGGTGGCTTCAGGGAAAAGTCGGATTGGGGATATATTGCAAAGTGATATATAGCATCTGCAATTGAATACGCTGTTATGCAGAGAAGAAATGAGAAACATCGAATATAGTCATGGTTTTATGGGTTATGTACTTCGCTACCTTGGGGCGCCAGTTCTGATACTTCTTTCAGGGCTGTTTATCTTTATTGACTACTTGATATTGGTAAATTGGGAATCAAAGGATTCTCTTGTGAATATGGCCGTCTTGCCCGCTATTTCTTTGTTTATTATTCCGCTGTTATGGGGAGGTGCGTGGATGTGTCTTTCTCATGGGCGATCCTTTACCTGTTCATATGAAATAACTCCAAATGAACTTAAGGTCTTCGAGAAGGGTAAGGAGATATCTGCAATAAATATCCCCTTTTCAGAAATTCGATACAGGTGGTTGTTCAAAGCTTTTCTTGTCTCTCATGAAGACTTGGAGGGTGGGTCCGTTATCTTGATGAATAATGCCCAAAGAGAATCTATGTCATTTTCAGAGATTAAGGATGTGTTGCTTCCCCTCGGCAATACTAGGAAGGTATTGTGGTAATGCATAACAAGCGGCGGCAGGCAGACCAAATTTCCGCTCCTCCGTCGCTCCAATTCCACTGCTGCGCCGGGCGTTAAATGTCTATGATCGATCACGATAAATTTCGGGCCTTGGTTAAGCAGCTCTATGCAACGGTCAATGAGTTGGAAAACATGTTCCCGGGGAGGCACTTTACTCCGGACGGTCATATGGTTGGCAGTTTGGGTGAATGCCTCGTGGCCGACGCATACAATTTGGAATTGAAGACAGCGTCGAACAAAGGATATGACGCTGTCACCGAAACCGGCTTAGAAGTTGAGATCAAGGCTACGCAATCCAACTCTGTTGCGTTTCGGAGTCAGCCGCAGCATACGATCATCATCAAGATCCTGCGTAACGGTACATTCGAGGAGATCTATAACGGGCCTGGAGCCCTTGTTTGGGAGCAATTCAAAGGTAAACGGCTACCGAGTAATGGCCAGTTTCAAGTCTCTCTAAACAAACTCCGGCAACTCAATCAAACAGTGGCTCAAGCGGACCGTGTGCCTAGGGCCATTTAACAAGTCGCAGCAGTTCGCGGACGATGGCCGCCGGACGCCACTGTGCTCGGCGTTATGTGGGATGACAAAGAAGAATTAAGGGCACGCATGAATTGGAATTTTTCTTACGTGTCACTCAAGTGTCTCTTTATGAAAATCCGTATTACCACTGCATCAGAAAACGGTCACTAGCCTGTTGATCAGGACCCTCTGCTACGCTCCTTTCCTATTGCCCTCTGACCTCAATAGTCTCCAGGTTCTCCATTCCATCATCGGCTCCTGGGTTGCATGACGCGCTTTTCTGCGATGGAGTGGGGCGGCGGGCTTGCTCGGCTCGCTGTGTTGCTCTCTGGCACAAACCAGGTGCCAGAAGCAGGAGGACCGATGACGCGCATCTCTACAATCCTGGTGATTCTGGCGGCACTTTGTTGGGGGCTCTCTGGCGGCATTGGCAGCATGCTGATGGAGGAGGGATGGGGTGTGTTTCTGGTGGCGTTTTATCGTGGTGCCATCGGATTGCTGTTCGTGTTGGCCTGGCTGTGCTGTCGGCCGCTGAATCATGGCCTTGGTGATCGCCGGTTATGGGGCTGGTCGGTGGTGGCTGGCTTGGGGGTGGCCGGGAATTTTGCGTTCTATTTTTTGAGCATTTCCCACGGTGGCGTGGCCGTGGCGGCAACACTGATGTACAGCGCGCCGGTCTTTGTCTATCTGCTCTCCTTTGCGCTCCGGCTGGAGCGTCCGTCTACGGTAAAGTGGGCCGCCATTATGGTGGTCATGCTGGGCATTGTTCTGCTAACGCGGATCCATAATGTGGATGACGCGGGTGTCACCGTGTTGGGGGTGGTAGCCGGTTTGCTGTCGGGTTTGTGTTACGCGGTTTTTATTTTCGGTTTCAAGTATGCGGCGCCCCATGGCAGCCCCCAGGCGATTCTCTCCATTGCGTTCAGCGTGCTGGTGGTGGTGCTGGTGTGGCCTGCACAAACCGGTGAGGTGATGGCGGCGGCGCGCTCGGCAGAGTGGCCCCTGTTTGCCTGCCTGGGGGTGCTGGGCGCGGGGCTGTCGTTTGTGCTTTATGTTATTGGCCTGAATTACACCGCGCCGGCGGTGGCCTCCATTGTGGCCATGGTGGAGCCGGTAACCGCATCCTTGTTCGGGGTGGTGGTTCTGCAGGAGGCGCTGGTCGCCAGCCAGGTTCTGGGGATGGGTCTGATTCTGGTGGCGGTGACAGGACTGAGCTTGTATTCGGCGTCTGACGCCCTGCGGCGGCACTGGTGAGGCCAGCAGGGTGGCCGTTGGCAATAGCGTTCACTTTGTGGTCTTGCCAGCCGTTATTTTCTGTTGCGACTGATGAGTTATTGGAAAGCTTGTCGACGACCTAGGTTCTTCTTCCTGTTGGTCATGGGTGGTGAACTCGGCGGAGAGTTATGACGCGATGGCGAAAGAGTACACTGTGGGGCTTACCAGGGAATATCTTGCCCGTCCCAGGCAATAAAACGGCCGTGATCCTCCTGGGTAGCATTGTCGATAATCCAGGCCAGTTTTTCGGCAGCGTATTCTGCTGAGAACAGCTTGTCCGCCGGTACATTCCGCTGGAATGGTTTCGATAATGCGGTATCTGTGGTGCCAGGGTGTAAGGAAAGCACGCACAGTTGTGGTCGCCGTCGGCGGGTCTCAATGGCGAGGGTGCGCATTAACTGGTTCTGTGCCGCCTTGCTGGCGCGATAGCTGTACCAACCTCCCAAATGATTATCTGAAACGCTTCCCACTCGTGCGGAAAGACTGGCAAAAACCGTATGTTGGTTTTTCGGCATGACCGGGAGCAGGGCTTTTGCCAGAAGGATGGGGGCAAAGGCATTCAAGGTAAAAACGTTCTGCAGTGATTCCAGGTTTACTTCTTCGAGCTTCTTTTCCGGCAGTAATTCGTCAGGTTGCTGATGGAGCAGGCCCGCACAATTCACTACCACCTGCGGTGATAGTTCTCGCGCCTTAAGTTGTCCGGCTAAATCCTCCAGCTGGCTGGGGTGAGTAATATCCACGTCGAGGCAAACTAAAGGGAGCCCCTGCTGCTGCAGGGCGATCAATTCTGGTGAGCCTGTGGCGTGCCGGGAAACAGCGACAACATACCCGCTTGATCCGGTGTCGCCGGTTAACCAGTGGCGAGTCATTGCCAGACCGATACCGGCGCTGGCGCCGACAATCAGCCTGATGGGTGAGGTGTCTATCTGTCCGTTCATGGATTCAGTATGCGGGTAGACGGGCAAGAAGGGGTGAAGATTGTGAGGGGGGAGTGGCAGGGAAATTTTCCTCAGCTCCCCGCCATCACGCTCACGCCTGAACAAAATAGGTGAGTATGAAATTGGCTCTGATCGACCTGTTGCTCTCTAGTCATGGCACGGCACTATGTGGCAGCCGATAAATAACCCATACCCGGGGAGATGCGATGAAAGCGGTTGTTTGCCATCACGGTGAATTTGAGGTTCAGGACGTGGCGGATCCGGAACCTGGTAAGGGCCAGATTCTGCTTAACGTGCTGCGTTGCGGTATTTGCGGATCGGACCTGCATGCCCGGCATCATGCGGATGAGCTGGCGGAAGCCACCGAGCGTGTTGGTTATCCTCATATCATGCGTAGCCATGAACATGTGGTGCTGGGGCATGAGTTTGTGGGGGAGATTGCAGACTACGGTGCAAAAACGCACCGTCGCTGGAAGCCAGGAAAACGTGTTGTGGCCATGCCCATGCGTCGTAATAGCGGGGTGGCACACCTGACAGGTTTGTCCACTCAGGCGCCCGGCGCCTATGCCGAACGTGTGCTGGTGGAGGAATCGCTGGCTTTTCCTGTTACCAACGGTATTTCTGATGACCACGCTGCCCTGACTGAACCCATGGCGGTGTCTCTGCATGCGGTGAATCGCTCCGGGATCAGTCGCCGGGATACGGCGATTGTGATTGGCTGCGGCCCCATTGGGCTGGGTGTGATTGCCATGCTGAAAGCCAAGGGTGTGCGGCATATTGTGGCCAGCGATTATTCCCCAACGCGGCGCAAACTGGCCCAGGCCATGGGTGCTCATGTGGTGGTAGATCCGTCCCAGGGTAGCCCCTATGAGGGCCTGGCCAAGCGGGGCTTTGTGGTCAATGCGCCGCAATTGTTTGATATGGCACTGGACGGCATGGGCATGTTGCGCATGACGCCGTTCCCCTGGGAGCCACTGTGGCGGGCGGCGGAAGTGGCCGGGGTCACCGAGCCCAAACGCCCGGTGATTTTTGAATGTGTGGGCGTGCCGGGTGTTATTAACAGCATCATCGCCGAGGCGCCGCTGCGTTCCTGTGTGGTGGTGGTGGGGGTGTGCATGAAGACCGACAACTTTGTGCCGGTGAATGCCATTAACAAGGAAATTGATCTGCGTTTCGTGCTGGGTTACATGCCCATCGAATTTCGCGATGCTTTGCACATGATCGCCGAAGGCAAGGTTAATGTGGGTCCGCTTATCACCGGCACAGTCGGGCTGGCCGGGGTGGATGAGGCGTTCACCGCATTGGGCAATCCGGAGCAGCATGCCAAGATTCTGATTGACCCCCGCCAGCCTTAGCGGAGCAAGCCTTTTTAACGGAACGGTTTCGGGGGGAATGCCCCCCCCGTATGCTTGTTGTCAGCTCATCCGCGATCGCCCGCGAATCATATCCACCGCTTTCTCCGCAATCATCATGACCGGTGCATTGGTGTTGCCGCCAATCAGTGTCGGCATGATGGAGGCGTCGATGACGCGCAACCCTTCGATACCGTGAACGCGCAGTTGTGGATCAACCACGGCAGTGTCATCGGTGCCCATCTTGCAGGAACCCACCGGGTGGTAAACGGTGTCGGTGCGTTGGCGGATGACCTCGCGGATTTCTTCATCGCTGTTCACGTTTTCGGTGAACATATCCTTTTTCATCCAGCGCTTGAGTGACGGGGCTTCCATGATGTTCCGGGTAATCTTGTAGCCGGCGACCATGTCTTCCATGTCTTGTGGGTCGTCCAGGAAGGCCGGGTCGATCAGCGGCAGGTCGTCCGGATTGGCGCTGGCCAGTTGCACGCTGCCGCGGCTGCGGGGGCGTAACAGGCAGACATGGCAGGAGTAGCCCTGGGTGTAATGTTTCTTGCGACCGTGATCGTCCACCAGGGCAGTAACCATGTGCAGCTGCAGATCCGGCGCGGAGAGCGTCGGTTGTGTTTTCAGGAAGGCGCCGGCTTCCGCAAAGTTGGACGTCCACAGTCCGCGCCGTTCCTTGCGGTAGGTGCGCATGGCCATCAGGGCTCGCCACATGCCACCCGGTGAGAGGCCAAAGGTAGCAGTGCTGTCGGTGGTGTAACCGAAAATGAAGTCCGGGTGATCCTGCAGATTCTTGCCGACACCGGGCAGGTGGTGCACCAGGGGGATGCCATGTTGTTTGAGTTCGCCGGAATCACCCACCCCGGATAGCATCAGCAGTTGAGGGGACTGGAAGGCGCCGGCGCAAAGCAGCACTTCCTTGCGAGCGCGGAGGGTGCGCAGCTGTTTGCCCTGCTTGAATTCCACACCGACGGCGCGTTTGCCCTCGAATACAATGCGCTGCACCTGGGCCAGGGTTTCCACGGTCAGATTGCTGCGATCCAGATGAGGGAACAGGTAGGCCCGGGCACTGCTCCAGCGCTCGCCGTCTTTCTGGGTGACCTGATAGACCCCTGCGCCTTCCTGCTCGGCGCCGTTGAAGTCATCGGTAATGGGAATGTCGCACTCTCTGGCGGCATCCAGAAAGTAGTCCTGGAAAGGGTTGCCGGTGCGGCTGTCGCTTACCCAGAGCGGCCCATCGGTGCCGTGGTACTCGTTGTCGATGCGTTCATTGTGCTCACTGAGCCGGAAGTAGGGGAGCACATCCTGATAGGACCAGCCGTCATTGCCCTGTGCGGCCCAGTGGTCGTAGTCCTCGCGGTGGCCGCGGATATAGACCATGGCATTGATGGCTGACGAACCGCCCAGGCATTTCCCCCGGGGTTGAAAGCCCTGCCGACCGTTGAGCCCTTTCTGGGGGACGGTCTCCATGACCCAGTTATTGATGGGCTTGGAGAGCATGGCCACGGCGCCGGAGGGGACATTGACCAGCAAGCCGTCCCCCTGGCCGCCGGCTTCCAGCAAGCAGACACGGGTGTCCGGGTCTTCACTCAGCCGCCCGGCCAGGGCGCACCCTGCGGAGCCGCCGCCGATAATGAGATAATCGAATTCGTTTTCCACGATAGCTTCCCTTTTATTGTTTATTTTCGCGGTGCGGAACGACGACAGCACCGGCTTTACCGGTTTGTCACGGGCGTAAAGATTCTGGCCTCGATGAACACGCAAGGCGTTTTCAGAGGCTCCTTGGCAGGTTAGCACTGGTTTTTTGTGGCAGTAAGTACTGTTTTTGTCAGCCACGGACAGGTAGGTTGAGCCACCTGAACGGGATTTGTTGATGGCGGTGGAGTCATAATGATTAATACCAAGATGCACAAGGCGGTTTACGGTCTGGCTGAGCAGCTGATGGAGGCTGACAGAAAAGGGCATAAAGACAATTTTGAGTCGTTGTATGCCCAGCTACAGGCGATGTGTGTCGACAACGAAAAAACCGATAAAGATCATCCTGAGCAATGGGAAACCCTGGCCGACTTCACTGAAGAGCTGGACGTGGCGTTGAGCCTGTACGAAAAGGCGCTGGGCAAAGCCCGTGATATGAACGCGAAGGACTATCTTTCATCAATCGCGTTTTCCATGGCGACGTTGCAAGTCGAGTTGGGTAAAACCGATGCGGCAATTCAGAGCCTGGCGGATGCCAAGATCAGCGCCAACAAGATTGAAGATAAAGAACTCAAAGCCGACATTGAGGAATTACTGGAGCGTTTGCAGGAGGGTTAGCAGCGGAGAATGGCTGCTCGTCTCGGTGACGTGTCTGCTGGGGGCAGAAAAACGCCGCGCTTATGCGCGGCGTTTTTTTGTGCTGTCGGCGGTGCCGGTATTGGCCACAGTCCCTGCCCGCACTTTGCTGGAAACGTAATTGGCGGGCGGCTCTTCATAGAGGCTCTGGTAGCTGAGATTGACGATGGATTCCGATGTTTTTGGCAGCAGGTAGTACATGGCCAGTGCACCCTTGCCGAACACGCCCAGCTTGCGTTTGTCCTGGGTGATGATCATGTCGAGCATCCAGTTTACGGCGGTTTCCGGCGACATGACCGGCATGTATTTGTAGATTTTGGTCGGTGCAATCATGGGGGTGCGCACCAGCGGATAATTCAGTGAGGAAAAGCGCACCTTGGTGTGGGCGTATTCATTGGCTGCCACCCAGGTCCAGCCTTCCAGCGCCCACTTGGAGGCCAGGTAGGCGGAAAATCGTGCCGGGTTGGCCTGCACGCCCACGGTGGAAACATTGATGATGTGTCCTTCGTTACGGGCTTCCATGCCGGGTAACAGATTCATGGCCAGCCGGATGGAGGCCAGATAGTTGAGCTGCATGGTCCGTTCGTAATCGTGGAAGCGCCCCACGGTGAATTTTATGGAGCGGCGAATGGAGCGCCCGGCGTTGTTGATCAGAACATCCACCCGGCCATGGTCCTGCAGAGCTTGTTCGCAGAGGCGGTCGCACTCTTCCAGATTGGACAGGTCGCCGGGGTACACGAACGCCTGGCCGCCGCGTTGGTGAATGGCGTGGGCGATCGCCTCCAGCTTCTCCTGATTGCGTGCCACCAGCAGCACAGTGGCGCCGGCGTCAGCCAGCTTGTCTGCCACCAGGGCGCCGATGCCGGAGCTAGCACCGGTGAGCAGAATAACCTTGCCGTTGACCCGTTGCTGCAATGCTCTGCTGGGCGCAACGGCACGCTTGAGATGCCAGGCCCAGTGATCCCGTAACCGGTTTACGTAAGGCAGGACTTTGGGGGTTCTGAATTTCACGGCATTGGACATGGTGGGCTCTCGGCTTGATTGATCTCGGGGGCTAATGCATCCAGTGTAACCTGAGCATATACTCGGAAATACTCGGGTTTATCCGTTGGCGAGGTGTTAGGTTGTATGGGGCAGATTCGCTGGAAAGTCTCTGATTTTGCTGTCAAAAAAGAGCCCGGGCAGGCCCGCTCGAAAGCCTCGGTACAGGCGATGGTGCAGGCATGTGCTCGGATTTTGGAGCGCCGGGGATACGCTGGCTTGAGCACCAATGCCATTGCGGAAGTGGCGGGGGTCAGCATCGGGTCGGTGTATGAATACTTTCCCGGCAAGGATGCCATTGTAGCGAGGTTGGTGCAGGACATGGTGGCAGAGGTCAGGGCGATGCTGGAAGGTCGGTTGGCCCTGACAGACAGCCGCAATGACTTAAACAGCGCCATGCGATATTTTCTGGGCGCGATTTACAGGCTAATGCGCAAGCATCGAGAGTTATTGCGGGTGTTGGTTTTCCAGGTGCCTTACCTGCACCAGTTGCCGGCCACCCGGCAGTTGGAAATCGAATTACAGCAGGTCTTGATGGCAGGGCTGGATTATACGCGGGAGCAATACGCCTTGAGCGCCCAGCCGCATACCTTGTACCTGATGACCACTTCCGTTGCCGGCACGCTGATGCATCTGGTGCTGGTGGCCCCGCCAGCCATGGAGCCGGAAGGCATACTGGATGCACTGGCAGAAAAAATGACAGCCTGGCTGATTGAGGGTTGAGGGGTTTTTTATCCAGTCTGTACACATTAATAATAAGCGATTGAGTGAAACCGGGAGCCCGATGAAAACAGTGTTGATCCTCGTGGATGTGCAGAATGTGTACTACACGACACGGCAGGCCTTTAACCGCCGATTCGATTACAACCAGTTCTGGTCGACAGTGACAGCAGAGGGGCAGGTGGTAAAAGCCATCGCGTATGCCATCGATCGGGGTGATAAAAAACAGCGTGAGTTCCAGAACATTCTTCGCGCTATCGGTTTTGAGGTAAAACTGAAACCGTTTATACAACGCTCTGATGGCTCCGCCAAAGGGGACTGGGATGTGGGAATCGCAATTGATGCGCTGGAATATGCTGCGGAGGTGGACAGCGTGGTGCTGGTCTCCGGAGACGGTGATTTCGATCTTCTGGTGGATAAGTTGCGAGTGGACAAGGGCAAGCATGTCGACGTCTATGGCGTCGCGCCACTGACCGCGGATTCATTGGCCCGTGCGGCGAGCCGGTTTGTTCCCATTGAGGGGGACCTTTTACTGTAATCGCGTTTTGACGGGGCAGTGTGGTTATCGGTGGTTGTCGCTTTACGCAATTTGCTACCCTGTGCCGCTCACGTGCCAGGAGAGATTGATGTCAGAAGCCGCCCTTGAAGCCTTGTCCGATATGATCACGGAAGCGCATACGCGCATCCAGCAGACCTACGAGCATATTAATCCAGTGGTGGGTGTGCGCCGTGGCATGCGTGATGTGGGTATTCCTGCCGATGCCATGACCATTGATTGCCTGCAGACACGGGGACGCATTGTTCTGATACTGCATGATGAGCAGCCCGGTGTGCTTCTTTATCAGTTTGGCACTATTGATGAGGACGCCGGCGAGGATTTTCAGCGCATGGGTCTGGCCGAGGTGAGTGCGGAGACGTTATTTACCTGGATGCAGGATTACTTTTCCGCCTGAGTCAGCAGGCAGTCGTTGGGGCCATTTACCAGCGTCAGTATTCCCCCAGCGTCAAAAAGGGCACCAGTGTCACCAGTATCAATACCGTGACGGCGATCAGCACACCCAGCGCGCGGCCGGGCTGATCGCGCAAGCGGCCACCCAGCGTTGGTGCGGTGCCATCCCGCTGGGCTTCCTCGAAGCGTTCCCTTTCCCGCCGGGTGCGTTGCTGCTGATAGTCTTCCATTAGCGCCTTGGCGCGCTCACGGTCTGTCGGGTTGGTGAGCCAGATGCCCCCGGAAGAAATACCCCACAAGCTCGGTGTCGTTTCGTAGAACGGGATCTGCTGCTCATTCAACAAAGTGCGCACTTCCTCGGCCTCGTCGTCCGGTACCTGGCGCAAATTCAGCAGTAGTGTGGTCATGGCGTATCACCGTTGGTGGGGCGTGGTCGTTGCTGTCTGTCTCGGTGGCCATTATCGCATTTTCCCGCGCGTTTTTGCTTTCTTCCTGTCAGGGCTCCCTAGTACAGGATGAAGTGGCTGGCCCAGCCGCCGATATACAGGCCCACGCCGAACACGCCATGGTTGAGCAGGCTTTGCAGCCGGGCCTTGTTCGGTGCCGGGGTGCGCGAGGCGGCGATGCCTGCCCCCATGCCCGGCTGCATGAGCAGGAAAGGGGCCGCCACGGTAACCAGGCCGATCAGGATAGGTAGCCCGGCAGTAGGGTGGTCGATCCACGCCTGCCCTCCCGTGGCCAGTAGCAGGCTCGCAAAGACAATGCCGATCAGGTAGTGCGCCAACCATCCGCTGACGGTTTCTCCTGCTACCGGTGGGGATTGAGTGATCGGGTTGTGCCGGAATTGGCCGTGGCGCATATGCAGTATCCATCGCCCGACCAGCCCGTAGTTGGGGGCGGCAATGGCGAAGGCCCGTTGACGTAGTACGCTCCAGCCATCCATGACCAGGGTGGCGGTGATCCCGGTGATCAGGACAGTGAGAAAACAGGTGGTGGCAGTGGCCATTTCAGGTGCCTCGTTGAGGGTGTAGTGGTAACGTACTACTTCAAGTCAACTTGAGGTCAAGGCCGTGCTGGATATTTCAGAAGTAGCGCAGCGTGCTGGATTGCCTGCATCGACCCTGCGCTATTACGAAGAGAAGGGATTGATCATGTCCACGGGCCGGCGGGGGATAAAACGCTTGTTTGCGCCTGTGGTGCTGGATCAACTGGCGTTGATTGCGCTGGGCCGGGCAGCGGGGTTTTCACTCGACGAAATCGGCGCCATGTTTGATGCCCGTGGCGAGCCACAGATTGACCGTCAAACCCTGGTAGACCGGGCGGATTCGCTGGACGTCACGATTCGCCGGTTGTCTGCCATGCGGGACGGGCTGCGGCATGCGGCAAAGTGTCAGGCCCCCAGCCACCTGGAGTGCCCACAGTTTCGGCGCCTGATGACGGTGGCGTTGGCCAGGAAGAAGGGAGAAAAAGCGCGGGGGTCTGCGGGTGCGGGCCGGTTCGGAAAGCCGTGATGGTTCTGGCGTTGAGCAGCAAGCGTACATTGATGTCACCAGGGTGGTGAGTATGGATAGAAAAGAACGATCCCGCAGGATGCAGTATTCCAGCAACCGCGGAGGCGCTCGGCATACGGTGCGCTATGTGGAAAGTTCGGCACCACCGGAAGGCGAGTGCATGCTTTGTGTCGGCTCGCTGGCCGACGCTGAGCCGGTGCAATGGGTGGGGCCGGTGAGCGACCCGCGCCCTTTGCTCATGCAATGGTCGCGACGCCGCCTGTAGTGTCATTGTCGGGTGTTTTCTTGAGTGCTAATGCTGGCTTCCCCGGCCTTGTCACCAGAAATAAAATACCGCGCCCACTGCCACTGACGTCAGTGATCGCTCATCGATGATCGGGCTGTCTGTAATGCCCTCACCGAGATAGTCCTCTTTTACCACCGCCAACAGGTGCCAGTGCTTTCCCGGCGTCCAGATTCCGGTCAGGGCCGCCTGATAGTTCAATGAACTGTGCTCGCCATAAGCGGGGCGCCCCGGCGCTGTTTCGTCATCCGCCACACCGTAGAAATGTTCGACCAGTCGGCCGTCCTGCCATACCAGCCCCAATGAGGGCGCGATGGTGAAGTCTCCCCAGTTGAATCCCCGGCTGACGGTCAGATTTGCTTCGGTGCCATCGCTTTCCCCGCCGACGTCTTTCAGGGCGTTGGCGGCTACCTGAAACAGCGCATGTTGGTATTGATAGGATACGCCGGCAAAGACGGTGCGGTGGGTGGTATCAATGCCATTGAGTTCACCGTCATCGGCAAAGCTGGATTTCACTTCATAAAAGCGGGGTGTCAGCAGCAGCCCAAAGACGCTGTTATCGTTTTTGAAAAAATCCAGCCCCGCATCAAGGCCTTCCACGCTAAAGCGCTTATAACGAATGGAGAAATAAGGAAGCCCTTCGTCCTGGCTGTCGACGCCAACAAAGGGGCGTTCGGTTATCGAGGTGGTGGCGCCGATGCCGAAGTGACTGGTGTCGTCCAGCGGTGCCCGTGATAGCGGGGTATTGATGGCCGTGGGAGCTGCTGAAACGGCAGTACTGGCACTCATAAGAAAAAGCAGACAGGAAAAGCGTTTCAATGTGCCAAGCAGGGCTTGTCGAATAGTGATCATGGTGACTCCGGGAAAGACGTTGAATTATTTTTTTGCGAAAGAAAGCCGCCCACAGCTTGTACGGGATGTGGGTCGGTGAGTTGACTGATCCAGACCACCAGCCCTGTTTGTTCCTGCCCTTTATCGGGGGGAGCGGGAAGTGGCAGCGTTAGCGAGGCCGTTGGCATTGGCTGATGACTCCAATGCAGCACCACGAAATCATGCTTCAGGGTTTTTCCCCTGTTTTCGCCTCGACGGATCGAGGACTGCAGGCCGGAGCCAATCCAGGCCACGTTCAGGTTGGCGTTATTAGGCAGGGTGCCGTTGAAAGTGGCGTGGAGGGTATGGTTGGCATAGCGAATGGACAGATTTCCCACTTCTTCATGAGACAGCGCGCGCTGCCAGTGGCGGTTGCGCTGGAAGAAGCCGCGCCATTCCTTGCCATTGATAAAGAAGCCGGGCGTGTAGACGCGACCGGATTCGTGCAGCTGGGCATAGCGCCTCTGGCGGTTACTGTAATCCGGGCTGGCATAGGGATCGGCCCAGCCGATGTAATCCCAGTAGTCCACATGAAACGCCAGCGGGATAAAGGTTGTGAACGCCTCTTCCTGCTCTCCCAGCGAGGCCAGGAAGCGATCAGCGGGTGGGCAGCTGCTACATCCTTCCGAGGTGAAAAGCTCAATCAGTGACACCTTCTTTTCGCCGCTGTTCAGGATCAATGGTGTGCTGTCGGCATACAGCGGTGCAGAAAGCAGCAGCAGAGCCAGACAAAAAAATGAACGCATAACGAGCCTTTGCGCGTGTTCAGTTATTGCTTCGATGCGCAGGAGCCGTGTTCGTTACAGATGGTGGCAGGGTGTAATGGGGTGACTGTCTGCCACGGGAAACCCGTGGCGGGATGGATGTATTAAAGAAAAGGAAAAACGGAAAGAAGGGGCCCGCATCCGTAAGAGAATGGAGAATAACAGCCCATGACGTTCAGGCACTCTTCCTTTGCGCCGGTTTGTCAAAACCGTTCAGTCCTTCCAAAAACAGCAGTTGCTGGCGGATCACGCCGCTGAATGTCGGCTCGAAATAGGGCTCGAAGTGGTTGGCGTCAATGCTGGCGATGGTCAGGTTGGGATTGTTGACGCCGCGGATGGCGCTTTCCACAAAGGGGGCGACAGAATCCTGGCTGGCGCCCAGCAACAGGGTGGGAATGCGGATGTTCTTGAGACGCTTGAAAGGTCGGTAGGGCCCCATGGTCATCATGGAGCGGGCCGCCACGCGGTTGTCGTAGCGACGGCCGATGCTGGTTTCGGCCAGTTGCAGTGCCTTGCCGGCATCGTCCCGGTCCATGGAGGAAAACGCTCCGGGCTCACTGACCACAGGCAGATAGATAGGCTGGCCCGGCTTGAGCAGGTCGGCCATGGCGTAGAGCCCAAAGCGTAGCAGTCGTGGCAAGGGGACGGCGCGCACCGCGGCCATGCCATCAAGCATGGGGACCTGGGCAATGGCCCCGGCCAGTTCCGGGTGTTCGGCGGCCAGCTCCACCACATGGCCGCCACCAAAGGACG
>Ga0207904_1000215_pt1 | contig 26999 bp, 26 predicted proteins | sample MalvirmetaMSP118_FD_184232 | JGI IMG/M metagenome (GOLD analysis project Ga0207904, IMG submission 184232) | Marine viral communities from the Deep Pacific Ocean - MSP-118 (SPAdes) | ecosystem: Environmental > Aquatic > Marine > Oceanic | place: Pacific Ocean | collected 2011-05-30 | reverse complement strand
GATGACCAAGCTCGACGGCACCGCGCGCGGCGGCATCCTGGTCGCCATCGCGGCGCGCCATCAGGTTCCGGTGCATTTCGTCGGCGTGGGCGAGGGGATCGACGACCTGGCACCCTTCCGGGCCGACGATTTCGCGGCCGCCATCGCCGGGCTGAAGGACGGGCGGGAATAGGGCCTTCTGCCGTCAGGTGTCGCCACCGGATCGCTGGGAACAGCCGGGAGCTGCAAGGCCGTCCGGAACCCGGCCCCGTTCAGGGGCGGCGATCCGAGGGGGTGGAGGTCGGAAGCGGTACAACGACCCGGATCCGTCCGTCCGCCCGCATCGTGCCCCGACCCTTCGAGCCGCAGCGTCGGACGGTCCCTCTCCGGTCCGCATCGCGGATGCCCGCTTGTCCCGCGTTACCGCCAGCCCGACCGGGGGCCGGACGGCACGGAAGGCCCGCCGGCGTGTCGTCGGAACGGTCGGCGGCCGCTGCGACGGCGGTTGTCGACAGAAACTCGCGGGTTGGGCGTCGAGCGGCGTTGAAGCGCGGGGCGCGATCTTATATGGAAGGGGCTCGCGCGACCCGTTTCGCGCCGATCAGGCGATGCGCGGCCTCGGCCGCGCCTGGCACCCGTAGCTCAGCTGGATAGAGCGCTGCCCTCCGAAGGCTGATGTCAAGGGCCGACGGAAAAATTGGAGAGAGAAAAGAAACGTAGAAACAATGGCTTGCCTGAAACGCGAAATTATGTTTTCCGGCTTGCCCATCTCACGTAAGCACTGCGTAAGCAGTCGGCGTTTTTAGATGCACCCATAGCTCAGCTGGATAGAGCGCTACCCTCCGAAGGTAGAGGTCTCAGGTTCGAATCCTGATGGGTGCGCCAACCTTTTGCCAAGGTTGGGATCGAGGGTTCGAATCCCTTCGCCCGCTCCAGTTTTCCATAGGAAAATCAAGTAGGTAAGAACGGCCTTTCGGGGCCGTTTTTGCTTAGAATGCCTCCGGCGACTGACATTCTGCAATGTTCGCGCGCATGCGATGAAACCTCAGTCTGCTGGTGAGCGACGCAAGCGGTCAGTGACCGCCGGCAGGCTTCCAATTCGTGGCTTGATCCTGTGGGGACTACAGGAGTATTGCGCGAATGATTCTCAACTAGAGGCTGGTAGATGCGCTTGTTCCACGGTCCTGTTCGCCCCCGCATGAGAGCCGTCGAAAAGAAGTGTCGTTGTGCGTTCGTAATGCTGCTTTCCGCTATTCTATCGCAAATCGTGCCGGGTCAGGCGATTGCGAGCGAAATGGAAGTCCAGACCGTGTGGCGGCTGCTCGACTATGTTGCCGTCGACTACGCCGGTGCGGTCTCCGGCGGGCGCGTTAGCAGTGAGGCCGAATATGCGGAGATGGTGGAGTTCGCGGGCCAGGTAGAAACCAGGCTCGGATCCTTGCCCCAGAAGAGCGGCAAGGCCGACCTGTTGCGCCAGACGAGGGTGTTGCGTGCCGCGATCGCCGCCAAGGCGCCCCCAGCTGAAGTCGCCGCACAATCAAGGGCGCTCGCGTCCGCCCTGCTCGCTGCCTACCCCGTGCCGCTCGCCCCGACGGCGCCACCGGACCTCGCGAGCGGGGCCGCGCTCTACGCTCAGAATTGTGCATCCTGTCACGGCGCAACAGGCGATGGACATGGCCCGGGTTCAGTCGGGCTTGATCCGCCCCCGATCGCGTTCAGCGACAAGGTTCGCGCCGATCAACGCAGCTTGTTCGGCCTTTATCAGGTCATCACCCAGGGTCTCGACGGCACGGCGATGGCCGGCTTCGATTCGCTTCCTGACCAGGACCGCTGGGCGCTCGCATTCTACGTCGGGACCTTCGCCTACCCGACCTCTGAGGCAGGACGTGGCCAGAGGCTGTGGCGCGATGATGCTTCTCTTCGCCAGAGATATCCCAATATGGCGGCGTTCGTCGGCGCGACGCCGGCGTCGCTTGCCGCCGAAATTGGTCTCGGCAAGGCTGACGCCGTGACTGCCTATCTGCGCCGGCATCCAGACTCAGTCACGGCGCGCGCTAACGGTTCGCTCGCACTCACGCGCGAACGTCTCGATGCGAGCCTCAAAGCCTATGCGGCCGGGAATCGGAAGGCGGCCACCGATCTTGCCTTGTCCGCTTATCTCGACGGATTCGAGCCCGTGGAGCCGATGCTCGCGGCTCGCGATCCGGGGCTGATGGCGAGGATCGAACAAGCGATGGGCGCTCTTCGGGCAGCGATTAGCGAGTCGCGCCCGCTTGCCGAAGTCCAAGCCGCCAATCAAGAGCTCGCAGGCCTCTTCGGCGAAGCCGAGGCCGTGCTGGCGCCGGAAAAGGCAAGCAGCGCATCAAGCTTCCTTGGTGCCTTCGGCGTCCTGCTACGCGAGGGGCTTGAGGCGTTGCTGATTGTGGTCGCGATGATCGCCTTCCTCCGAAAGACGGAGCGCACCGAAGTCCTCGGCTTCGTTCATGGCGGATGGGTGGCGGCGCTTGCCGCTGGCGTAGCCAGCTGGTTCATCGCCACTTATTTCATTGGTATCAGCGGGGCTTCGCGGGAGCTTACCGAGGGTTTCGGCTCGCTCTTCGCCGCAGTCATCCTGGTGACGGTCGGAATCTGGATGCACGGGAAAAGCAGTGCCGAGGCCTGGCAACGCTACATCAAGGAGAAGATGACGCACGCTGTCCAGGCGGTCAGGGTGGTTCCTGTTCTTGCTGGCGTTCGTCGTCGTCTATCGGGAAGTCTTCGAAACCATCCTTTTCTATGCCGCGCTCTGGGCCGAGGGAAACGGCTTGGCGATGCTGGGCGGCGCGGCGGCGGCGGCGGTGCTGCTCGCCGTGCTGGCTTGGATCATGCTCCGCTACAGCACCCGCTTGCCGATCACCCAGTTCTTTTCGTTGAGCGCCATTCTCATCGCGGTCCTTGCCATCGTGCTCGCTGGAAAGGGAATAGCGGGTCTCCAGGAGGCAGGAATCCTGGGAGTCGTACCGCTCACGGGCGTACCGCGCATCCAGATGCTTGGGCTGTTCCCTACAACCGAGACAGTGCTAGCCCAACTGGTCGTCCTGGCAATTCTGGTTGGGGGTTTCTGGCTCAATCGCAGAAGCGCAGTGCTGGAGACCTGACGCTATCGCTTGGAGCGATTAGCAGTTTGCGCAACCGGCTTGGTGGGCCCGGTGAGTCCATCGAGACCCGGGCAGCCAGCGTTAGCGGCTATGGCACGGCACGGGATCAGCGTTATTGCGGTTGCAGCAGGATCATTGGCCTCCGCGACGATTTAAGCTTGAATCTGTAGTCGCTACAGGATGTAGGATTGCAAGAAACGAAGGGAATTTCCGTGCCGTCTGATATGACCTACACGCCCGCCGCCGGGCATCACTGGCTCACCCCCTTCTACGACTTTGGGGTAGCAGCGCTCACACGCGAGCATCGATGGAGGAGCGCGCACATCGCGCAGGACTATCCAAGCCCAGGTGACGTGATCGTCGATGTTGGCTGCGGCACCGGGTCGCTTCTCGTGCGCCTGGGGAAGGCTGCAGCGTCCGCCCAGCTCATAGGGATTGATCCCGACCCTGCAGTGTTGACGCTTGCGCGGAAGAGAGTCGCCGCCGCTGGCCTTGCGGTCGAGCTGCACATCGGTTTCGCGCGGCAAGTGGCTGAGTTGCTAGAGGGACGGCAGCCGACAAAGGTCGTGTCGAGCCTCGTTTTCCATCAAGTGCCGATGAAAGAGAAAGTGGCTGCACTCGCCGCCATGCACGCGGCGCTTGGGGTCGGTGGCGAGATTCACATTGCGGATTATGGCTTGCAGCGTACGCCGCTCATGCGGGCTCTCTTCAGAGGCGTCATTCAGAACCTCGACGGATTCGCGAATACTGAACCGAACGCCCGAGGAGTGCTGCCGGACCTTATGCACTCAGCCGGGTTCCGGCACGTGGAGGAGACGATCGTCATTCCAACGCTTAGTGGATCGATTTCGCTCTACCGGGGAAGCTGTTCATCGTGATGCGAAACGTTCCCCGAGCGGTTTTTCGCCTCGTCATCGCTCATGGGCGGTGCCTGGGATGTCAGCTCTTCGGCACCGATCTTGCCGGGGCACGTCTCCGCTCAGCGGCGATTCCAGCATGTCAGCGACCCGCACAACACAGAAGGTGGTGATGGTTGACCGTCAGACGATCCTTGCATTGCTGCTGTTAGGAGCGGGGGTGAGCGGGGGCTTTGCGCTAGATGGCGCCCGGGCCGAGCCGCAGGGTAATTGCGGCAACCAAGGTGTCACTGTCCTCTACGGCGATCCCGCCGAGCTAGATGAGGCATGCGGGGCGTTGGCCGACATCGTTGCGTATTTCAGAGGCATCGGGATCGAAGTGACGCCCAGGATCACGCTGCGCTTTGCCGACCGCGCCATTGTGCGCTCAGCGGAGCGTGCCTCCGTTCATGGCTATTTTGACGGGCAACAGGCGGAAATCACCTTCTATCGCAAGTCCCAAGTGAGACCCTGGGGGCTGCCGTGGAGTTCGGCGCTGGCAGACTCCTTCCTCCGGCACGAGTTGGCGCACATGGCGATCTGGGAAGCCGTCAGGGGAGGCCCGGTCAAGCTGCGGCCCGAGTGGCATGAGTTCATTGCTTATGCAGTCCAGCTCGATCTTATGGACCCGCAGCTTCGTCGATACGTTCTGAATGCGAATATCGATGTCCGGCCGTCCGAGAGCCTCTTGGAGATCAATGAATTCACGTCTCGAATGGATCCTGACACGTTCGCGGTTACGGCGTACAAGACCTATCTTGCCCAGGGTGCGGGGACGTTCGTATCGCAGCTCCTGCGCGGCGAGATCGTCCCCCCACCCTTCGTGTACCCCTTCGCTGTCCTGCCGGGCCAGGTACCAGACCGATGACGATTATTGGATAGAACCGCCCTGCTGCCGCGTCGATGGCAACCGTCCAAACGCTGGCCTTTCGAGTTAAATCGCCCCATTGTAGGAACGCCCTGCCTTGCGGCAAGGACGAGGAGCACAGAGTGGGCCGCCATTCGCCCGCTTTCAATCTCGCTGACGCGGCGATTGTCTGCGCCGCCGCGATCCTCGTGCTCGTGCATGTGATGGCACTTCCGGGTGACCGGGGGAGTCAGCGAGAACTTCGATAATCCGGCAAGTCGCGACTTTCCCGTTGTCGCACTCCTTGATCATCCGGGTGAGCTCGGTCCTAAGCCCGAGTAGACGGCGGATCCGACTCTCGACGGCCTCAAGCTGATCGGTAGCGATCTGGCTTACCTGCTCGCAAGAAGCTTCGGGCATCTCCTGGAGAGCTAGCATCGTCTTGATGGCGGAGATATCGAAGCCGAGATCCCGGGCATGGCGGATGAACGTGAGCCGTCGAACGTCCTCTGCTCCGTAGAGGCGTCGTCCACTGTCGGTTCGTGGCGGGGGCGGTATCAGCTTGATCCGCTCATAATAGCGGATCGTCTCGATATTGACGCCCGTGAGTTTGGACAAGGCTCCGATAGTGATCATCAGGGGTTGATTCTGTAGTAGCTAAAGGAAGTAGGTATAGCGAATCGCTGGAGGTGTGTGAACCCGAGAACGATTATGACCGAGCATGTCGTAAGCCTGATCTGGGACGCCTGGCGCACACGAAAGAAGGGCGTGGGCGCAATCGCGCAACGCCAGCGCGCCCGTCTCGCCGACATGGTCGCCCATGCCCGGGCCAACTCGCCGTACTACCGCGAGCTGTACTGTGATCTGCCGGATCGGATCGAAAGCGCCGAGCAGCTCCCGGTCACCGACAAGAAGCTGCTCATGGAGCGCTTCGACGAATGGTGCACCGATCGCGCCGTCACGCTCAAGGCTGCAGAAGCGCTCGTCGACGATCCCAGCCGGATCGGAGAGTGGTTCCTCGGAAAATACACCGTGATGACCACCTCCGGCACGACCGGCCGCCGCGGCATCTTTCTGGTCGACGGTCGCACGATGGCGGTCGTGACTGCCATGATGCTCCGCTGGGTTGGTGACTGGCTCAGTCCGAGTGACTTCCTCAAGATCCTCGCCCGCCGCAGGCGGATGGCGATGGTGATGGCGACCGGCGGCCATTTCGCCTCGGCCGTTGCCGCGGCACGCCTGAAGGAGCGGCGCGGAAAGCAGGTCGAGGTGCTTTCGGCGCACATGCCGATGACAGAGCTTGTGGCTCGCCTGAACAGTTTCCAGCCGGCGCTGCTTGCGCCTTATGCCAGCATGGCCGCGATGCTCGCCGACGAGCAAGAGGCCGGCCGGCTCGACATCCATCCCGCGCTGCTGGCCCTCTCGGCCGAAGGTCTGCCGCAGGAGGAGTACGGCCGAATTGCGCGTGTGTTCAACGCCAAGGTCGGCAACAGCTATGCCGCCTCGGAATGTATGTATCTCAGTTCGATGTGCCGCGAAGGTTGGCTGCACGTGAACGCCGACTGGGTGGCGTTCGAGCCGGTCGACGCCGACTACCGCCCGGTCGCTCCAGGCGAGCAGTCGCACACGGTGCTGATCAGCAATCTCGCCAACCGCGTGCAGCCGATCCTGCGATACGATCTTGGCGACAGTGTGCTGCAGCGGCCGGACCCGTGCCCATGCGGCAACCCCTTGCCCGCTATCCGCGTGCAGGGGCGCTCCGCCGACGTTCTCACGTTCCGCACGCCAGGCGGGGAGGTCAGACTGCCTCCGCTGGCGCTCAGCCAGCCGGTTGAGGCTGTTCGCGGAGTCACGCTCTTTCAGGTCGCGCAGTCCGAGCCGGACAGACTTGAATTGCGTCTGCAAATCGCGCCGACAGTGAATGCGGACACCGTCTGGCGCGAGGCCGAAGCAGGTCTGCGGAAGGTGCTTGCCGAGCATGGGCTTGAACACGTCGCTGTCGAGCGCGGCGGCGAGCCGCCGGAGCAGGGTCGCGGTGGGAAGTTCCGGGAGGTCATCCCGTTGGAGACCGGAAAAAAGGCGGAGCAACGTTGAGCGAGGGCAACTTCACCCCCGACGCCCGGACGGCCGCAGGCCCGGCGTTCAACTTCGCTGACGCCTTAATTGTCGTTGACCTGTTCTCGCTTCTGCTTGTCGGGCGTGAAGCCGAAAGATGGCCGCAGAGACCTGACTGGCAACCGCTGGGAGGTGGACGATGAACAAGCCCCCAATACCGAAAGACCTGGCCGCCGAGATGGCACGCGTCCGCCGTCAGGCTGCGCTGTCCTTCCTGTTTTGCGCGCCCGTCCTCGGAGCGGCCGTCCGGTGGCTGCCGCAGCAGCTCGAATTTCCGGCAGAGACGGCCGAGCGGCTGGCCTTCGCCGCGCGGGCAAGCCTGCTCATCATGCTTTGGGTCTTGGTCGGCGTCGGAATCATTGCGAGGCTCCGGCGCAAATCGGCGCACGACACCGCGGGCTCCGCCTACGGCCCGCCGAGCGAGCGGCTAAGAGTTCCGCTGGCCTTCCTGCAGAACACGCTCGAGCACGCGACACTGGCGGCCTTTGCCGTCATGGCGCTCGCCACCGTCGAGGGCGACGCTCCGCTCGCCTTCATTATGGGAACGGTCGTGCTGTTCGCGGTCGGACGTATCACCTTCCTCCGTGGCTACCCTCATGGTTCGCCTGGCAGAGCGTTCGGTGTGGTGACAACGGCATTGCCAATCATGGGCGCGTTCGCCTGGGTCATCTACGACATGGTCGACGGCCTGTTCCGTGGCACGATCTAGCTCGAACGAGGCTATGTCGAGAGACCTGCCATTGAGCCGCCGGGTTCAGGTCGTCGTCTTGCAGCGGCCGGACCGTGCCCGTGCGGCAACCCCTTGCCGCAATTCGCGGACAGGTCGCTCCGCGGACGTTCTCACGTTCCGGACTTCGGGCGGCGATGTCAGGTTGCCTCCGCTGGCACTCACCCAGTCATGATCATGAGCCGCTCCCTTCGGCGGCGAGATGCATGATCGCCGACGCCGCGGGCGTCCGCACTTCGTGTGACAAAGTACGAGTTTCCCCCTTGCTTCTGTAGTGACTACAGGATGTATGGTTAGCGAGAGAGTGAGGACGTGTTTGAGCTGAACTCAATGACACCGGTATGGAGACGATGATGACTGCTGACGCCGCGACGATAAGCCATTCAAGCTCGCTGCGCTTCAAAGTCGACGGCTTAGATTGTCAAAATGAGGTTCGCGCACTTCGTGCCGCGGTGGGGCCGGTCGTTGGCGGCGACGACAAGCTGTCCTTCAATACTCAAGCCGGCGTCATGGAGGTGATGTCCGAGGACGTTTCAACGGTCGATGCGGTGCAGCGGGCGGTCGCTACGACAGGCATGCGAGCGCATCTTCTGCAGGAGCCGGCGCAGCAGCCGGCACTGCTGTTCCGGGTCGAGGGGCTCGACTGCAAGAATGAAGTCGCGGCGCTCAATCGTGAGATCGGTCCGCTGGTGGGGGGCGAGGCTTGGCTTACCTTCGACGCAGCGAAGGGGCTGATGACGATCGCGCCGCAACGGCAGGCAACGGTCGATGAGATCATCCGTCGTGTCGCGCCGACTGGCATGCGTGCCTCCTTGATTGGGGACGGCACGGCCGAAGCAATGCTTTACCGTGTCCATGGTCTCGATTGCAAAAACGAGGTAGCAGCCCTCACCCGGGAGCTCGGGCCGCTCGTCGGTGAAGACAAGCTCGCGTTCGACACTACTCGAGGGATGATGACGGTGGCTCCGCAGAATCGGGCGGCTCCCGATGCGATCGAGGATGCGGTAGCTCGAACAGGCATGCGCGCCGAACCATGGATGCCGACAGCAATCCCCTCCGCTGCGCCCGAGCCCGCTGGAGTGCAAGAAAGTGCGGCGTGCGGCTGTGCTGCCGGTGTGCAAGAGGCTCTCAGGCCGCCGATTCCGACCCGGTTGCCCGGTCAAATCGTATATCGCATTCACGGCATGGACTGTGCCGACGAGGTCGCGGCGCTGAAGCGCGAGGTTGGACCGCTGGTCGGGGAAGACCACCTCGCCTTTGATCTCCTCAACGGCCGCATGTCCATCGACATGACACCGGACGCCGCGCTTGAAACCCGGGTCGAGAAGGCGGTGGTCCGCGCTGGTCTGCGTGCCGAGCCGTGGACCGAAGGCGGCACTAGCGAAGCCGCGCAGGCTGAAGGGCGGCGCAAGCAAGTGCAGTCGTGGCTGACAACCGCAAGCGGCGTGTTCACGGCGCTCGGCTTTGCAGTTCACGCCTGGCTTGGGGGCGGTGTCATCGCGGCCTTTGAGGCAGGCGAACATGCTTTGGGCTCGACCCCGTTGCCGAGCATAGTTCTTTATGCAGTCGCGGTACTCTGCGCGGCGCGCTACGTCGCGCCCAAAGCTTGGCTCGCGGCCAAGCGACTTCGGCCCGACATGAATCTGCTGATGATGGTTGCGGTCGCGGGGGCAATTGGCATCGGCGCCTGGTTCGAGGCTGCCACTGTTTCGTTCTTTTTTGCATTGGCGCTGGCGCTCGAGGCGTGGAGTCTTGGTCGCGCGCGCCGGGCGGTTGCTGCCCTCATGGAGCTCGCGCCGCCGACTGCACGCGTCAAGCTCGAAGATGGCTCCGAGCGCGACGTCCCGGCGGCCCAGGTTCGGGTCGGCGCGCATATCATCGTCCGACCGGGAGACAAGGTGCCTCTCGACGGTCGGGTTGCCGCCGGCGAGAGCGAGGTCAACCAAGCACCGATCACCGGTGAAAGCGTCCCCGTATTCAAGGCGGAGGGCGACGAGGTCTTCGCCGGCACCATCAACGGCGAGGGTGCAATTGAGGTCGTGACCACCAAAGCGGCGAATGACACGACGCTCGCCCAGATCATCCGCATGGTCGGTTCGGCGCAGAGCCGACGCGCGCCCAGTGAGCAATGGGTGGAGAAGTTTGCTCGCGTCTACACGCCCGTCGTGATGGTACTCGCCGTTGCGATCTTCCTCGTTCCGCCCCTGCTCTTCGGCGGTGCCTGGGAGGTCTGGTTCTACCGGGCTCTCGTTCTCCTCGTGATCGCTTGTCCCTGCGCCCTCGTGATTTCGACACCGGTGACCATCGTGGCGGCACTCGCCGGCGCGGCGAAACAGGGCGTTCTTGTGAAGGGCGGCACACATCTCGAAACGCCTGCGCACCTGAAAGCCATCGCCATGGACAAGACGGGCACTCTCACCGAAGGGCGGCCGCAGGTCGTTGAGATCGTGCCGCTTGGAGGCCGCGGTGAAAGGGAGCTCCTCGGCTTGGCCGCGGCCCTTGAAGCGCGCAGCGGACATCCCATCGCTCGCGCCATCCTGGCGAAAGCCGCCGAACTGAAGATCGCCGCCGAGCCTGCCGAGGCTGTCCAAGGGATCACTGGCCGAGGCGTCGTCGGTCGAGTGGGCGGGCGTGAGATGTGGCTCGGCTCGCGCCGCTACATTGAGGAACGGAGCATCAACTCAGCCGAAGTTCTGCAGCGGGCCGACGCGCTTTCGAGCGCTGGTCGCACAATCGTCGCGGTCGGCGATGGTCAGGAGGTCTGGGGGCTCGTCGCCGTTGCCGATGCCGTCAGGCCGGAAGCGAAGGACATTGTTGCAGCCCTTCACCGCGCCGGGATCGAACACGTCGTGATGCTCACGGGGGATAATCGCGCAACGGCGGAGGCGATTGCAAAGCAGACGGGCATCGATGAGGTCCGGGCGGAACTTCTGCCCGGCGACAAGGTGGCGGCGGTCGAGGATTTGGTGCGGCGCTACGGATCGGTGGCGATGGTCGGCGACGGAGTCAACGATGCTCCCGCAATGGGGCGGGCCAATCTCGGCATCGCCATGGGCGCCATGGGCAGCGACGCCGCTATTGAAACGGCCGATGTGGCACTCATGTCGGACGACCTCTCGAAGCTTCCCTGGCTGGTGAGGCATTCGCGCGCGACGCTTTCTGTAATCCATCAGAATATCGCGTTTTCCATCGCCGTGAAGCTCGTGTTCACGGCACTGACAGTGGTCGGCCTTGCATCGCTATGGGGTGCCATCGCGGCTGATGTCGGCGCATCGCTGCTGGTCGTTCTCAATGGCCTGCGCCTACTCAACCGTGGCCAGACCAGCGTTCAAAAAGGTGGCCCATCCGACGGCCTCGGCTTTCCGGCGCACCACCGGCGTCATACCCCCGCGGTAACCGAGACGGCCCCGGCGTAGCTAGCTCAAGCCGCTCCGGTACGCTTTCGACCCAACCCTAATGCGCTGGCCGCGGAGCATGGCTGAATAACGAGGACTGATTGATCGTGGCTGACCCGAGTTTGATACGACGAGCTGCATTGGCCGGTGGTGCCCTGGCTGCCGCCCTCGCGGTCGATTTCGTTACGAAATGGCTGATCGTCAACATTGTGATGGTGCCGCCGCGCACGATCGAGATCGCGCCCTTTTTCAATCTGACGCTCGGTTTCAACACAGGCATCAGCTTCGGGATGTTCCAAGACGTCTTCTTGGCGTACCCGCTGATGCTCGGCGGGATATCGATCGTGATCGTGGTTGGCCTCCTTCTTTGGGCATTGCGAACGACAAAGCGCATCGAGACATTTGCCTTAGGTCTGATTGCTGGCGGTGCCGTTGGCAACGTCGTGGACCGGGTGCGTCACGGCGCCGTGACCGATTTCCTCGATGTTTACATTGGCGCTTGGCGCTGGCCAACCTTCAACATGGCGGACGTGATGATCACCATGGGCGTCGTCCTGTTGATCACAGGCTCCCTTTGGCCGGCGCGATCGACAGTCTCGAGTCAGGAGAGGCCAGGGAGATAGAGATTCACGCGTTCTACCTTACAGCAGAATGAACAGGAAAGGACCATTCCATGACAGACACACCGATAACCGCCTCTCAATCCAGAGCCTCAGGCATGCTGTGCCCCCACTGCAAGATCGATCTCGTCATGGCGGATCGCCAGGGTGTTGAGATCGACTATTGCCCCAACTGCCGGGGTGTCTGGCTTGACCGGGGCGAACTCGACAAGATCATCGAGCGCAGCGCTGCATACGACGCACCTGCGCCCGCACCACAAGCGACGCCCCCGCACGACAGCTACCCGAATAAACGCGGTCGCTATGACCAGAGCGGCTACGGTCGTCGCGATGATTGTGATGATCGTGGGCGCCGCGGCGGCCGCGGGTTCCTCGGACAGTTGTTCGACTGATCTGGGCGGGTGAGGCGATCGTCCGGAAGCGTCAGGCACCCCGCCGGTTCTTGGATTTCACGAAGGCGATTGCCGCCGGCTGGCCTTCAACATGGGGCCAGGCTCGACAAAATTACTTGCATCCCGACGGGCTCCGCGCTGCGCGGCGATGCGGTCATCGGCGTTCGGCAACACACTATGGACAATCAACCGATTAAGAGGCGCGCGCTTCTCCTCTTGAATCCGCGAAGCCGCAGTGGTGGCGATCGCGCGCCGGATGCCGCCGTCCAGCAGCTTGAGCGCGGCGGCCTTATCTTGACGCGCGGGCTGTGCGCTCGATCGGCAGACATAACCCGCGAGGTCATCCGGCATGCGCATGAGGTCGATCTTGTGATCGTCGGCGGCGGCGACGGGACCGTGAATGCCGTGCTCAAGGGCATGCTGGAGACTGGGCTGCCGCTCGGCATCTTACCATTCGGCACGGCGAATGACCTTGCCCGGACACTTGGCATTCCGAGCGACCCTGAAGCGGCGGCCGCGGTCATCGTCGCCGGCCGCACGCGTCGGATAGATGTCGGCCAAGTCAACGACCAGTTCTTCGTCAATGTCGCGAGCATGGGCCTGAGCGTTGAACTCGTGCGTCGCATGACCGGCAACCTGAAGCGGCATTTGGGGCGGCTTAGCTATCCACTGGCTGCTATAAAGACGGTGCTTTACACGAGGCCGTTCACAGCCGACGTGGCGACCGCCGGTCGCACGATCCAGCTCCGCAGTCTTCAGATCGCAGTCGGGAACGGTGTCTATTACGGCGGCGGCATGGCCGTTTACGAGGCAGCAGCAATCGACGATCAATGCTTGGACTTCTACAGCATTGAGCCGCGACGATTTTGGCAATGGCCGCTCTTCCTGACGGCATTCCGGCGCGGCAACCGAAATCTTGTCGGTATGCGGGCCTTCTGCAGCCCTGGCTCCATTGAGATCCAGACCAGTCCGCCGCTATCGGTCAACACCGATGGCGAAATCACGACAACGACACCCGCCCGCTTCAATCTCTTGCCGCATGCGCTGTCGGTGTTCGTGCCGGTACGTCAATTTGAACCTCATTTGAGCCGGCGCTCGCCAACAAGGGAGACTGTATGACGGAAGGCTGCACGAATGGCGTCGACACCGGTTTCGTGGCGTTGGGCTATGCCAAGGTCGCCCTGCTAGGCGTCGTCCAGGGGATCACCGAATTGCTGCCGATCTCCTCGACGGCGCACATGCGGGTCGTGCCTGCGTTGCTCGGCTGGCAAGATCCCGGCTCCGCTTTCTCGGCAGCCATGCAACTCGCAGCATTGGCTGCCGTCGTGAGCTATTTTTGGGGTGACGTGAGCGAGTTGGCCACGAACTCGCTTCGCGCCGTTGCGCATCGAGATTTCCGGAACCGGCACTTCCGTTTCTCTGTTTGGATTGTCCTTGCGACGATCCCGATCGGCCTGACAGGATTGGCTTTGTCGAGTACGCTGAATGCCTGCGGTTCTCCGCTGCGAACGCTAGCAGTCATCGGCTGGGCCTCCATCGTCATGGCCATTCTCCTGGCGCTTGCGGAGATTTACGCCCGCCACAAACGGACACTCGAAAATGTGACGCTCACCGATGCAATGGTCGTCGGCATCGCGCAGATCGGCGCCCTGATACCGGGAGTATCGCGCTCGGGCTCCACTTTCACCGCTGCGCTTTCGCTCGGCCTGAAACGAGAAGAGGCGGCGCGCTTCTCGTTCTTACTTGGTCTGCCCGCGATCGCCCTGGCCGGCTTCAAAGAGATTTGGGAGCTTCACAAAGCCAATCTCCCTCTCGATGGCTGGCTCATTCTTCTCGTTGGGCTCGTCGTAGCCTCTGTCTCCGCATTCTTCGCGATTTGGGGTCTGATGCGCGTGCTTGAGCGCTTTTCCGCTTGGCCCTTCGTAATCTATCGAGGTGCACTCGGCGTATTTCTCATCTCGGCCGTTGCATTGGGTCGACTTACCTGATTGCGAACAATTGGAAATCTGCATGAGTGCAAGCAACAATAAGAACGAGTCCGAAATCCAGCTTGACGCGAGTGACGCCGCCGAGCGCAAGACCTTGCTGTGGGTGCTCGGTATCAATTTCTTGCAAGTGATTGTCGCGGGGGTCGTAGGAGTTATTGCAGACTCCACAGGTCTCTTGGGCGCCGCCCTCGATAATTTAGGGGATGCCGGAGTTTATGCCGTCAGCATCTACGCCGTTGGGCGAACGATCGTGGCGAAGGTGCGTGTCGCGCGTTTGTCCGGCGTCATTCTGATCGTTTTGGGGCTGGCGCTGCTCGTGGAGGTCCTTCGGCGCTTTTTCGCGGGCGCAGAGCCGATCGGTTTAGCCATGATCGTTACGGCCATCGCAAACGCCGCAACCAATATGCTCTGCCTGCGCTTGCTGCGTTCGCATCGGGATCAGGGCGTTCATCTGAAGGCGTCCTGGATCTTTACGACCAACGACATGGTGGCCAATGCCGGCATCGTTGTATCCGGCGCTGCAGTCATGTTTTTCGGATCTCCGGTTCCCGATTTGATCATCGGGCTGGTGGTTGGAGGAATCGTTCTCAAAGGCGGCTGGGATATTCTGAAGGAGGCGCGTGAGGCGCGACGGGAGGGCTTGCCGAGTCGCAAAGATTGATGAAGCCTTGGTCGTTCCCGGCGTCGACTGCGCTCCAAGCAGGTTTGACTGACCGTGCACAGCGCTAGTGGGTAGTCTCGGTGTCGTTGCGCAGAACACGGCTCCAGTTTCGATGATATTCAGCTTGATTCTGTAGCGGCTACAGGAGGTAGGCTGACGCATTGTTTGGCATCACTCGAGGGGATCGGGTCTCGCCGATGCGTCGTCGGCAGTCTTCAGGTTATTTGATCTTCGAGGTGCGGTCGGGCGTCCGGTCACATCGTTTCAGAGGCCGGGACCTAAGCTGAAGGAGGCAGGCCTCTGAAGATCGAACTCCGCCATCTTCGCTATGCTATTGCCGCAGCTGAGCATGGGAGTTTTCGGCGCGCGGCAAAGGCCCTGCAAATTCAGGAATCTGCCATCAGCCGGCGTATCCGGGATCTGGAAGATGAAATCGGAGCGGCACTTTTCATTCGCCACCATGGCGGCGTTCATCTCACCCAGGCGGGCAAGCGATTCCTCGTTCGCGCGCGTAAAGCGATCAATCAGATTGGTCATGCCGCAATAGACGCCGGTTCCTTCGGGCGCGGCGAAGCGGGAGTTGTACGCATCGGAATATTCTCCTCCCTTGCATCGGGATTTCTCGCTGATTTGCTACGCGACTATGTCTCAGCAAATCCGGGCGTCCGCCCCGATCTTGTTGAGGGTGGCCCGCGAGGGCACATCGCTGCAGTCCAAAGGCATCAATTGGATGTGGCCTTCCTAACCGGCACGCCGGTCGCCGACGGTTGCGATCGGGCGCATCTGTGGAATGAACGCGTTTTCGTGACTTTGCCGAGTGACCATGAATTGGCGCATAGGGATGAGATCTCTTGGGATGATCTGCGCGACCGACATTTCATCGTTAGCGAGACCGACCCCGGACCCGAGATCCACGACTATCTGGTGAAGCATCTCGCCGAGCTGGGTCACCATCCGAGTGTCGAACGTCACGGAGTGGGCAGAGACAATTTGATGCCGCTCGTCGCTATAGGCCAGGGCCTGACCCTAACCAGCGAGGCGACTACGGCCGCACACTTTCCGGGCGTCATCTACCGGCCGTTGGCGAACGAAGTCCTCCCCTTTTGCGCGATTTGGTCGCCGCAGAACGACAATCCGGCGCTCAGACGCCTGCTAAGTCTGGCGAGGACTATGTCGAAGCGATCCAGATCGCACCTGCTCACAACTAGAGCAGCGACTAATCCTTCGCCGGCTCCTTCGGCGGATATACGTGGCGGGCATGCCCGGCCTCCCGACGCACCTTCGCGAAGCCTCGATCAGTCGCCATGAAGCGTTCCACCATCGGGGCGATCAGCTTGGCCGGCTCGCCCACAGGCTGGCCCGTCTCCCGGCCCAGGACCTCCGCGTAGGCGACGAGGTCGCGATGCACCGCGGCGGGAAGCTCGATGTTGAGTTTGACGGGTCGGTCGTCGGCGATGGGTCCGAGTTTCAGTTTCGCCATGAATCATCCGCCATAGGGTTCGAGGACAAGGTCGCGCGTAACGACCACGCGGACCGGAAAGCCGGGCCGGATGGTCAGCGTCGGCGCCACATTGAGCTGGCGCCGAACGATCTGCTGGCCAGCATCGTTGATCGTGTCCTGCGCACCGCCGCGAATGGCGCTGATGAGGCGATCGTTGTCGTCGGCAGCCAGTTCCGCCCCGACGCCGAGCAAGGTCGAGAGTGCAGCCGCCTTGGCGATGTCCCACCAGTGATAGTCGACGCCGTCCTCAAGCCCGGCATAGCCTTGCGTGTCGGCTCCAGATTGACGTTCCAGTACAATGGAACGCCCGTTCGGAAAGATCAGCCGGTTCCAGACGAGCAATACCCGACGCTGGCCGAAGCCCACATCATTGCTGTACTCGCCGATGATGCGGGTGCCCTGGGGGATCAGGAGCATGCTGCCCGTCGGACTGTCATAGATGTGCTGGGTGACCTGCGCAGTGATCTGTCCGGGCAGATCGGAGCGAATGCCGGTGATGAGCGCGGCGGGGATGACGGACCCGGCCTGTAGCACGTAGGGCGACGCTGGCGGCATGACGCGATCGGGCGCAACGGTGCGCCGGTCCACGGGACCGCTGAGGAATGCGACATCACTGTTCTGAGCGGCGGGCGGTTGACCGCCGAGGCTGAGACCCACGGTTTCGGGCGCAGGCGTAGAATTCGCCGTGGCCGGGGTGGTCTGGAAGAAGACCCGGCTGGTGCGCGCCGCCTCTTCTTCTGCAAGGCGTCGTTGTTCTTCCGGATCGACTGCCGGCGTGTTCATCGTGGGTGGGACGACGGGCCGCCCACGCTCCTGGGCATCGAGGATCGGCCGGCCGAGATCGCCGGGCAAGGCGGGACCGAGCACCGGGCCGGTATAGTCGCGTGGCAATTCGTTGAGCCCATCCGCGGTGCTGCGGTTCTCGGTCGAATAGAGCTCCTCGCTGCTAACTCCGTCCTCCGGGGTCTGAAGCGCATAGATGAGCGCACCACCGACGCCGAGCGCGGCGACGAGGCCGATGCCGGCCAATACCCGACGAGAGAGACGCGTGACGCGCGGAGGATTGCCGCGCAGCCGCATCGGTTCGGCCGTGTCGGCGGGCGATGCGGTGAGCGGAGCGCTTTCGTCTTTATTGTCATCGATATCGCTCATGACGCAGGCCTCCCGTCGATTCGCACGATCCTGACTGTCTGCTGCCGGTCGCCGCTGCCGAGACGCAGCTCGGCGGCCGCGAAGATGCGGTCCACGATCAGGATGTTGCGATAGATGCGGCTGTTGACGATCTCCGGCTCTCCATCGGGGCCGAGCACGAAGAGCGGCGGCATCTCGCCCTGCACGATTCCGGCGGGGAAGATGATGTAGACCCGTCGCCCGTCATCGAAGACCGACACCGGCCGCCAGGGCGGGCTGTCGCCTTGCATGCCGTAGCGATAGTGTCGCGCCGAGGTTGCTGGAATGGTCGGAGTGGCCGGCGTCGCGCGCTGCGTGGCCGGCGGCTGCGGATAGGCCCAGGCGACCGCCGGCATGTAAGGTTGCTCTTCGGCGCGCAGTTCGATCATATACGTGCGGCGATCGGTGGTGACGACGAGGTTGGTCGTGATGTCCGGACGCGTCGGCTTGACGAGGATATGGACGCGCCGTGTCGCGCCGGACCCGCTTTCGGTATCGCCGATGATCCATCGCGCGGTATCGCCGGCGGCGATCGGTCCCGTGCTGGTGAGGGCCTCGCCCGGCTCGAGCGCGATGTTGGTGATCTGGCCTGGCGACGCATAGACCTGATAGAGCGCGCCTTCGCTCCAGGGATAGATCTGGATCGCGTTGTAATAGCCTTCCCGGCGGGGTTCGATGCGCGCTGCCGCATTGGCGCTCTCGACCTGGCCGGTCGGCGTGGACGCATTCGTACCGCCTCGTGCAACCGTCCAGGCCGGTGGCGTATGGAGCGCCCGCGGACGTTCGTCCGTGCTTGGTCTCTGCACCGTGGGCAGCGGCGGCACGCTGTCGTCGTAGCTGATTTGCGGTGGGCGGTAGGTGGCGCATCCGGCAAGCGTGGAGGCCGAAAGCAGCACAAACATCAGTGCGGATTTACGGAAAACCGGAAGTGCGGGTTTGCGGAAGATCGTGCTCATTGGCTCATCTCCCGCGACCAGTTGATGGCGTTGACGTAGATGCCAAGCGGGTTGGCGCGTAGTTTCTCGGCGTCGCGCGGCGGCTGGATCACGATGGTCAGGATCGCCGTCCATCGCTCCGTGACGGAGAGCTGCCCGTTCTCGAAATGGCGCTCAGTCCAGGCGACGCGGAAGGAGTTCGGCGAGGCGCGGATGACGCTCGACACCTCGACGGAGACCTGGCTCTGTCCGACGCGCGTGAAGGGATCGTTGGCCCGCGCATAGTCATTGAGCGCGAGCGCCCCACGGTCGGTGGTGAACTCGTAGGCGCGCAGCCAGTTCTGCCGGACCACGATCGCGTCGGCGGGGATCGAGCGCACCTGCTCGATGAAGCGCGCCAGATGAAAGGCGATCTGCGGATCGGTGGGCTGGTAGTCGGCAGTGGCAGGCGCGACGGCCTGCGCCTGGCCGAGATTGTCGACCTGCACCACCCAGGGCACGATTGAGCCCGTGGCGGACTGCCAGACGAGCGCCGCCGCGAAGCCGCCGGAGAGGATCAGCGAGCCGAATGCCATCAGCCGCCAGTTGCGCGCCTGCACACGGGCCGAGCCGATGCGTTCGTCCCAGACCTGGGCAGCACGCTGATAGGGCGTCTCGGGTTCGGGTGATTTGCCGTAGTGAGTCGAGGATCGTTTGAAGAAGCTCATGAGCGGTTCCCTTCGGAAAGGTTGACGGAACTGGCGCCGCCATGGCTGTCGCCCGAGCGCACGGCATGGGCAGCGGCCTGGACGCCATGGGAGAGTCGCTGAGAGCGCTTCATGCGCTTGGCCCAATCCGGAGGACCGTCGGAGGCGGATGAGGGGGATGGTGCAGCCGCGGCGGTTGCTGCACCGCCCGCATTGCCTACAGTGCCGCCCGTCGTCTCGAAGGCGGCTCGCCCGCCGGCTTGAAAGCTCTGCCTCAGGCTGCCGGAGGCGTTGGCGCTGGCGCGCCGCAGTGGAGAGACGGCAGCGCGCGCGCCTGTGCTCGCTACAGCGCCGAGCCCAGAGGCGACGCCTGCGGCGCCCGACTGACCGGCCGAGCCAAGGCTGTAGGCGGTCGCTGCCCCGCCCGCTGCGGCGGCGCCGCCGCGAGCAGCGGCCGCAGTCCCAGACAGCGCCATACCGCCGCCACGCGCTGCCAGACCAGCGGCACCCGCGCCGGCGAGCGCGGCGCCGCCGACGGCAAGGCCGGTGCCGACTGCGGCCCCAGCACCGAGCTGCGGTCCGCCGGACACGATGCCGTTCGCGATGCCGGGTCCGAAGATGCCGAGCCCAAGCAGCGATAGCGCGGCCAGCACCACGGCCATTGCCTCGTCAATGGTGGGTGTGACCCCACCGAAGCCGGCGGTGAACTGCGAGAACAGCGTCGAGCCGATACCGATGATGACGGCGAGCACCAGTACCTTGATGCCGGACGAGATCACGTTGCCCAGCACGCGCTCGGCCATGAACGCGGTCTTGCCGAAGAGACCGAAGGGAATGAGTACGAATCCTGCCAGCGTCGTCAGCTTGAACTCGATCAGGGTGATGAAGAGCTGGATGGCGAGGATGAAGAAGGCGAGAAGCACCAGCGCCCAGGCAAAAAGCAGGCAGGCGATCTGGATGAAGTTCTCGAAGAAGGCGACCCAGCCCATCAGGTCGGAAATGGATTCGAGCAGCGGCCGGGCGGCATCGAGTCCGGTCTGGGCGACACGGCCCGGCCGCATCAGATCGGCGGCGGAAAAGCCGGTGCCCGACGCCATCAGGCCGAGGCCGGCAAAGCTCTCGAAGACGATGCGGGCGAGATTGTTCCAGTTGCCGATGATGTAGGCGAAGACGCCGACGAACAGGGTCTTCTTCACCAGACGCGCGATGATGTCGTCGTCGGCGCCCCATGACCAGAACAGCGCGGCAAGGGTCACGTCGATGATGATCAGCGTGGTGGCGATGAACGCCACCTCGCCGCCGAGGAGCCCGAAGCCGGAATCGATATAGCTGGTGAAGACTCCGAGGAAACTGTCGATGACGCCCGTGCCGCCCATGGATCGCTAGTCCTCGCTGCTCTGGGGGGTGACGGGAGTCGGGGTGCGACCGAGGAAGCGATCGCGGGTCTCCGCCCAGGTGCGCAGACATTCGGGATTGCTCGCGGCGGCCTCTCCCATCTGCTGGCAGCGGCGCTGGGCTGCGCGCAGCGGGTCGGCGGAAGGAGCCAGCGCCGGCGCGGAGCCCGGTCGCACCGGCTCATCCTTGCGCGTCATCTCGATCACCGTCGCCGTGATGGCGAAGGCAACGAAGATGATGGCCGCGATCCGCGCCAGCATCTTGCCCTCCATCGGTTTCCCCTTTCCGGCCGTCTGGCTCGTCAATTACCGTTGTGGAACATCTGCGCATTGCCGGGCTGGTAGCCGGTGCCCGGCGTGAGGAAGCGCTCACGCTGGACACGGCCCTGTTCGGCCGCCGCTGCGCGCTCGGCATCGGTCAGCGCCTGCGCCCGGCCGTTGGCGGCGATGACCGCCGTAAGGTCGGCGAGCTGCTGCGTCTGAAGCGCGAGGAGCTGGTTGCCGGCCTGTGTCGCCTGCAAGGCGCCGGTCGCGCCCTGGCTCTGACCGACCAGCGCCGACATCTGCGCGCGATTGGTCTCGATATTGCCGACCACGCCGGCCTGAACGCGCATGGCGTCCTGAAGCCCGCCGACTGTGTTCTCCCAGCGCGATCGCGCGTCGGCGACGAGCTGCTGTTCCGACGTGCTCAGATCGATATTGCGGTAATTCTGCTGGAACGCCTGGTCGATCTGCTGGACGTCGAAGGCGATGTTCTGCGCCTGCTGGAGCAAAGACTGCGTGCGGCCCACGGCCTGCTGAAGTTGCTGCAAGGACGAATGGGGCAGGCTCGCGAGGTTGCGGGCCTGGTTGATGAGCATCTGCGCTTGGTTCTGCAGCGAGGTGATCTGGTTGTTGATCTGCTCAAGCGCCCGCGCCGCCTGGAGCACGTTCTGCGCATAATTGGTGGGATCGTAGACGATCCACGCCGCAGAGGCCGACGGCGCCAGCACCATCGGCAGCACCGCGACCGGCGCGGCGATCAGCGCGGCGGCAAGGCGGGCCGCGCGTGCATTGGGTTTACAAATCTTCATGGCCGGGACTCCTTTTCGGCTTGGGGGATGAGATTGCTGAGGTCGGGAATGAGGTCGGCGGCCCAGTCGACGCCGCGATGGCGCAGCCAGGCGTCGAGGAATTCGCCACGACCATGTTCAGTAAGAATGCGGGCGATGGCGGCCTGATCGGTCTTGGCGGAGGTGGCGCAGAGCGCGAGCGCCACTTCGCTGAGCCCCAGCTCGAACAGCCGGTTTCCGTGCCGCGACTGGCAATAGTAGTCGCGCTTGGGCGTCGCCCGGGCGAGGATCTCGATCTGGCGGTCGTTGAGGCCGAAGCGCCGGTAGATCGCGGTGATCTGCGGCTCGATCGCCCGCTCGTTGGGCAGGAGCAATCGCGTCTGGCAGCTTTCGATGATCGCGGGCGCAATGGGGGAGCCGTCGATGTCGCTGAGACTCTGCGTGGCGAAGACGACGGAAGCGTTCTTCTTTCTGAGCGTCTTCAGCCACTCGCGGAGTTGGCCGGCGAAACCTTCGTCATCCAGCGTCAGCCATCCCTCGTCGATGATGATGAGGGTCGGCGACCCGTCGAGCCGGTCCTCGATCCTATGGAACAGGTAGGCGAGCACCGCCGGCGCCGCGCCGGTGCCGATCAGGCCCTCGGTCTCGAAGGCCTGCACGGACGCCTTGCCGATATTCTCGGCCTCCGCGTCGAGTAGCCGCCCATAGGCGCCGCCGACGCAATAGGGCCGCAGCGCCTGCTTGAGGTCGTTGGACTGAAGCAGCACGGCAAGGCCCGTGATCGTGCGTTCCTCGACGGGCGCCGAGGCGAGTGAGGTTAAGGCCGTCCAGAGATGTTCCTTCACCTCCGGTGTGATCCCGACGCCCTCACGCATGAGAATGGCCACGATCCAGTCAGCGGCCCAGGCGCGCTCGGCCGTCTCCTCGAGGCGGGAAAGCGGCTGCAGCGAGACGCTGTGTTCGTCGCCTTCGGTGAGACCGCCGCCGAGATCGTGCCAGTCGCCGCCCATGGCAAGTGCCGCGGCACGGATCGAGCCGCCGAAATCGAAGGCGAAGACCTGGGCACTCGCATAGCGGCGGAACTGTAGCGCCATCAGCGCCAGAAGCACGGACTTGCCCGCGCCGGTCGGACCGACGACGAGCGTGTGCCCGACATCGCCGACATGAAGGGAAAACCGGAACGGGGTCGAGCCCTCGGTCTTGCCGAACAGCAGTGGGGGCGCTGCAAGGTGCTCGTCCCGTTCCGGCCCCGCCCACACGGCGCTGAGGGGGATCATGTGGGCGAGATTGAGCGTGGAGATCGGCGGCTGGCGGACATTGGCGTAGACATGTCCGGGCAGCGAGCCGAGCCAGGCATCCACGGCGTTGATGGTCTCGGGCATCGCGGTGAAGTCGCGGCCTTGGATGACCTTCTCGACGAGGCGCAGCTTCTCGTCGGCGACACGCGGGTCGGCATCCCACACCGTCACTGTCGCGGTGACATAGGCGACGCCGGCATAGTCGGCGCCGAGTTCCTGCAGCGCGAGATCGGCGTCCGCCGCCTTGTTCGATGCGTCGGTGTCGATCAGCACCGACGCTTCGTTGGTCATCACCTCTTTCAGGATCGCGGCAATCGACTTGCGCTTGGCGAACCATTGGCGACGGATGCGGGTCAGCAGCTTGGTCGCATCGGTCTTGTCCATCAGGATGGCGCGGGTCGACCAGCGATAGGGAAAGGCCAGCCGGTTGAGCTCGTCGAGCAGGCCGGGCGTGGTGACAGTCGGAAACCCGGTGACGGTCAGGACGCGCAGATGCTGGTCGCCAAGACGCGGCTCAAGCCCGCCGGCGAGCGGCTGGTCGGCGAGCAGCGCATCCAAATACATCGGCGTTTCCGGCACGCGGACGTGGTGGCGTTTGGTGGAGACGCAGCCGTGCAGGTAGGTCAGGGTCTCCGCGTCATCTAGCCAATGGCATTCGGGCATGAAGGCTTCGACCAGGCGCAGGACGCGGTCGGTCCGGTCGGCGAAGCCGGCCAGTACCTCATGCGGATCGATGCCCTTGGTCTCGCGGCCTTCATAGAGCCAGCCCTCGGCGCGGGCGGCGTCCTCAGCCGGCGGCAGATAAGTGAGGGTGAGGAAATAGCTAGATTCGAAATGCGCGCCAGCCTCCTCAAAGCTCGCCTTGCGCTCGGCATCGACCAGCGCCGACGCGGCATCAGGAAAGCGGCCGTCGGGATAGCTGTTCGACGGAAGGCGTTGCGCTTCCACGAAGATGGCCCAGCCCGATCCGAGACGGCGGAAGGCGTTGTTCAGCCGGCCGGCGACGGCGACGAGTTCGGCTGGAACCGCTGAATCGAGGTCCGGTCCCCGGAACCGCACCGTGCGCTGGAAGCTCCCGTCCTTGTTGAGGACGATCCCTTCGCCGACCAGCGCCGCCCAGGGCAGGAAATCGGCGAGGCGTGCGTTGCGATTGCGGTATTCGGCGAGGTTCATCATGGGCGGTTCCTCTCGCTCAGACCGTCAGATGCGCGGGAATGCGCAGGTGCCGGCGGCCCACTTCGACGAAGAGAGGGTCGCGCTTGGCGGCCCAGACGGCGGCCAGATGACCGATGGCCCAGATCGCGATGCCAGCGAGCCAAAGCCGCAAGCCAAGCCCGATGGCGCCCGCGAGCGTTCCGTTCATGATGGCGATGGCGCGCGGCGCACCGCCGAGCAGGATCGGTTCGGTCAGCGCCCGGTGAACCGGCACCGAGAAGCCGAGCAGGTCGCCGCCGCGATCATCGGCCCCCGCCATCAGACGAGCGCCCCGCCGCCGAAGGAGAAGAAGGACAGGAAGAAGGAGCTCGCCGCGAAGGCGATCGACAGGCCGAAAACGATCTGGATGAGGCGCCGGAAGCCGCCCGACGTGTCGCCGAAGGCGAGCGTCAGGCCGGTGATGATAATGATGATGACGGCGAGGATCTTGGCGACCGGCCCCTCGATCGATTCGAGGATGGACTGGAGCGGTGCCTCCCATGGCATGGACGAACCAGACGCATGAGCGGTAGGCGTGGTCATCAGGGCGATGAGCGCGACCGAAGCCGCCGCAGCCAGGCGATGGTAGGCGTTACGCAGGGTCTGGTGCATGTGGACTTTCCTTTGCGGCTGGTGTGAGAAGAGATGCACCGGGCGCGACGACGGTTGTCACGACGCGGTAATCGCCATCCGGCCCGAGGCCTTCCACGCGAACGAGTTCGGAAAGACGGCGGGCCGTGCCACGGCCTGACAGCACCGCCACGAGATCGATGGTCTCGGCGATCAGCGCGCGCGGAACGGTGACGACGGCTTCTTGGATGAGCTGTTCGAGACGGCGCAGCGCACCGAGGGCCGAGCCCGCATGGATCGTGCCCACACCGCCCGGATGGCCGGTGCCCCAGGCCTTCAGGAGATCAAGCGCCTCGCTACCACGGACCTCGCCGATGGGAATGCGGTCGGGACGCAGGCGCAATGAGGAGCGGACGAGATCGGAGAGAGAGGCCACGCCGTCCTTCGTCCGCATAGCAACAAGATTCGGCGCGGCACATTGCAACTCGCGTGTGTCCTCGATGATGACGACGCGATCGGAGGTCTTCGCGACCTCGGCGAGGAGTGCATTGGTCAGCGTCGTTTTGCCTGTGGAGGTGCCGCCGGCGACGAGGATGTTGGCTCGGGCCGCGACTCCGTCGCGCAACGCGGTGGCCTGTTCGGCCGTCATGATCCCGGTCGTGACGTAGTCGTCGAGGGTGAACACCGCGACGGCGGGCTTGCGGATCGCGAAGGCTGGCGCCGCAACGACCGGAGGCAGAAGCCCCTCGAACCGCTCTCCTGTCCCGGGCAGCTCTGCCGAAACGCGCGGGCTCCCGGTATGGACCTCCGCGCCGACATGATGGGCGACGAGGCGGATGATCCGCTCGCCATCCTCCGGCGCCAGGCGTTCACCCGTATCGGACAGGCCTTCGGAGAGGCGGTCGATCCAAAGCCGCCCATCCGGGTTCAGCATCACCTCGACGACGCCTGCGTCTTCGAGAAAGCGGGCGATGGCCGGACCGAGCGCGGTGCGCAACATTCGCGCGCCGCGTGCGATACGTTCCGAATTGTGATGCGAAGCCGCCATCTGATCCCCGATTTCGACGGGGACAAACCAGATGGTCCCCATGCGGGGATGATTAAAAGGGCCTGATTTAGGGCCGATTCAACAAGGAATTAGCGTCGTCGTAGTGTGGCGTGCAAAGACAGGAGAACGGCGGCGGTTTCCTTTGCCGACTGGTTACGGCGGGCCATGCAGGAACCGGATGAGAACTACGGCTACGCTATAGCATTCTAAAGTTCGCCTAAATGACGTTTGCATCATCTGCACCGGGTGGAGGCCGTGCAGGATCTGCGACGGAACGCACATCGACAGCACGCAATATCCGGGGTATTCTATAAAGTATGGCAAGGTATGTTCGCATTTTCATGATCATGATGCTCGCTGCTTTCGCGGCGGGAACGGTCATGCATGCCGCGAATGCCGCCACCATGAGCGCGAAGATGACGCTTGCCGTGATCGATGGCGCGGACATGGGCGACTGCCAGGATTGCTCGGACGGTAACGACAACATGCCTCCGTGCGACAATGTCTGCGTATCGCCGATCCTGGCTGTCGTGCCGTCGGGCCAGCCAAGCCTGCCCGGGGCTGAGACGACTTCCGAAAGCCAGGTTCTCCAGAGCGTGACCGGGCGCACCGGACCGCCGGACCCTTACCCCCCACGATCCACCATTCTGAGTTGACGCCGCCCGGAGTTCCTCCGGTTCGCGGCGCCTGAAATCATGCGCGGTCAACCTGGCCGCCCGTGACCCCGCTTCGCTTCGCGCGGTTAGCGCGCTGCGGACTCAAGCGCCCTCTCAGGATGGTTGGACATCATGGTCTTGTATCTGCCGACGCCAACGCGTCGGGCTTTTCTCACATCCGCCGCGGCTCTTGCAGCCAGTACGGTGCTTCCGGTTTCCGGACTCCGGAACGCTCGGGCCGCTTCCGTCAAGGAGTTCCGGTTGAGGGCGGCACCGGGAAGAACGCATCTCGTTCCGGAGCCTTACGGAGAAACGCCGGTCTGGGCCTACAACGATGCGGTGCCCGGCCCGGAAATCCGCGTCCGTCAGGGCGATCGTATGCGCGTCGTGATCGACAACGGTATTGATGAGGAAACAACCGTCCACTGGCACGGCGTGCGCACGCCCAACGCCATGGATGGCGTGCCGCATCTGACACAGGTGCCGATCGCGCCGGGCGAGAGCTTCACCTACGAGTTCGACGCCGTTGATGCCGGCACCTTCTGGTATCACCCGCATCAGAACAGCACGGTGCAGGTGGGGCGTGGTCTCTACGGCCCCCTGATCATCGAGGAAGCAGCACCTGTTCGTGTCGACCGCGAATTGACCTGGGTACTGGACGACTGGCGGCTGACCCAGGCCGTTGCGATCAGCGACGATTTCGGCAACCGGCATGACCTGATGCACAACGGCCGCGTC
>Ga0207904_1000209_pt1 | contig 27255 bp, 22 predicted proteins | sample MalvirmetaMSP118_FD_184232 | JGI IMG/M metagenome (GOLD analysis project Ga0207904, IMG submission 184232) | Marine viral communities from the Deep Pacific Ocean - MSP-118 (SPAdes) | ecosystem: Environmental > Aquatic > Marine > Oceanic | place: Pacific Ocean | collected 2011-05-30 | reverse complement strand
AAGCGCATCTGTGAGCCGCGCGCCCAGCGGCGGTGTCCAGTCGATGGTCTCGTAGTCGAGCGCTACACCCTCCGGCGCGGACAGGATCGGCGCCGGCGTGGTATCGACCCGCCTGGAGATCGCTTCGTTCAGGAGAGCCGGGCGGTTCACATGCGGGGAACCTGTCGGCAGCTCTACGGGCAAACGCGGCGGCACGAGCGCCTGGACCCAGGCGAGCAGCGTGGCCGCATCGGCCGCGATACCCGGCGAAGCGGGAAACACGGACGGATCCTCGGCCGCGATCTTGTCGATCACCGTCAGTCGCGTGTCGATGGTCGTGCCGTGCCGCGCATAAACGGCGCTATCGATGGCGGCAGTGAAGACGACGCGGCCGTGCTCCTGCAGCCGGGCGAAGGCGTCCCGCCATCTGGGCGCATCGGGCGCGAAGTTGGCGCCGGTAATGGCGACGAGCCGTCCGCCAGGCGCCAGGCGCGCCAGCGCCGAGGCGACATGGCGATAAGCGGCGTCGGCCATGCGTCCCGACACGTTTGCCATTGCCGAGAATGGCGGGTTCATCAGCACGACGCTGGGCACGATATTGGCATCCAGATGATCATTGATCTGGGCTGCGTCGAAACGCGTAACGGATAGAGCCGGAAAGAGAGAAGACAGGAGGTCGCCGCGCGTCTGGGCGATTTCGTTGAGGCGGAGGGTGCTCCCGGCGATCTCGGCGAGAATGGCGAGTAGGCCGGTGCCGGCAGACGGTTCCAGCACGATGTCGTCCGCGGTGATGGCGGTGGCGGTCGCTGCGGCAAAGCCCAGGGCGAGCGGCGTCGAGAATTGCTGGTAGGCCTCGCTCTCCTCGGAGCGGCGCGTGTGCGACGGCAGAAGATCGGCGATCTTCGCCACCAGCGGTAGTGCGGCGTCCGGAGATCCAGCTTTGCGCAAAAGCGCCTTTCCGTATTTGCGCAGAAACAGGACCGCCGCGCCCTCACAGGCATCGTAAGCTGTCTTCCAGTCCCATACGCCATCGGTGTCGGAGCCGCCGAAGGCGGCGTCCATTGCGGCGCGCAGGGCCGGCGCATTGATGCGGCGTCCCTGTTCGAGATGCGGCAGGAGAAGGCGGGCAGCCTCGGCCAGGAAGGGCGTGGAATTCGCCGGGACGAGCGGTTGGGCGGCACTGGCGAGCGGCGCCGTCGAAGCGAGCTGTGTCATCGAGAAGACCTCGGGAGAGCGGGAACGGGACGAGCCGGCCGGCGCTCTCTCTTTGACCGTCCCGGCTCAAACCCGTCCCGGCCTGTCTCTCCCTCTCACGGCGCCTCCGGCGCCGGTGGGAGATAGGCGTCGTAGGGATTGCCCTCGGCGAGATGTCCGAACGGCGTGAAGAGGAATTCCTGGCCATCCCGGCCGACGGCACAGACGACGTAGCGCGGAGCGCCAGTCGCGGCGTCGGTGCATTCGACCAAGGCGAGATTGCCGTCGGCGGCCGCGCGCAGAAGCGTCTGGAAATTGGCGCGGGCATGGTCGGGAATGCTCATGGCCGGCCTCCCTTGATCGTATCGACGAGCCAGCCATGGGTGCCGATCCAGGCGACCGTGTCGCGTCGGCCAAGATCGAACACATGGGCGCCGCCGACGAAGGCGTTCACCCTCGGACGCGAGCAGCTGTTCGCCCACTGAAATCCCCAGCGGCCGGTGAGCCCGAACTCGGCGGCGCAACGCAGGACGAAGTCGATGACGCGTTGCGGATCGCCGGTGCCATCGTCCCGCATCCAGAGGTTCGAGCCTCCGTGGGCGGGATCGAGTGACAGGAGAAAGCCATCGGAAGGCGGGTCTTCCGCGGCGCATTCCGCACAAAGGTCGTTGTACAAATCCAGCGCGCGGGCGGCGTTGCCGGGCGTGCCAACATCGAGCAGGCACGAGAAGTGCGTGAAATAGTCAGCCATGGCGGGCTCCTGAAACGAGAACGCCCGGCGCGATGGCCGGGCATTGATCAAGATTGGCGGGATGGCGCGGGACGACCGGAGCCGCCCCGCCCTTGGTTCATTCGGCCGCGACCGGCTGCGGATCGTCGGCACCGTCGGCGTCCTCGTCTTCGTCCTCGGCGAGGAACGCCGGAAGCGCATCGGACTCGATCCCGTCATCGCCGGCGTTGACGTCATCGGGCGTGGAAAGGCGCAGCGGCTCGGGAAGCCAGCCGCTATCGGCGAGAAGCCGTTCGGCTTCCTTGGCCATGTCCGGCTTCTTCAGATGGTCGATGAGCTGCGCGGTCTCTTCGCCCTTGGCCTGGCGCACCGCTTCTAGGATTCGGGGCTTGGTGACCCGGCCGAAATAGTTGTCGACCGTTGGCCGCCAGCCAACCTCGACCATGTCGAGGCCCACGGCGCGGGCGAGCCGATCCGCCTCGTGGATGCGCTGCTGTATGCCATGGGAGGTCGGACCCGCACCGTAGGGATTGGCCTTCTCGTAGAGCGCGTTCACACCGAACGAGACGCAATGGGCGAGCAGCGCCAGGCGGCTTGCATCGTCGAGACCGTCGATCTTCGCCCAGAGCGCATCGTCATCGGCCGGCAGGTCGGCCTGCCATGCCTCCTGCCGTTCCTCGACGGATTTGGCGGACGGGCTGTCCTTCAGATCGTCGGCCTGAACGGGGAAGAACACGTGGCGGACGGACGCTTCGAGGCAACCGGTCGAGGAGGTGTGCCGGAAGATATCGCGCACCAGCTTGTGAAGGAGCGCCGTCAACGCGACATGCGGATTGTTCGCCAGAGCGTCTCGCAGCGCGAGCGTGCGATGCGCCGTGAGTTCGGTCACGAGCCGCTCGGGCAGCGGCTTGACCGAGTCGTCCTCCTCATCAGGGCTCTCGGCTTCACCGCCCACGGTGATCACCGTGCGCTGCGCGGTACCGCCGGGGTCGCTCACCGCGTCCCCGTCGACGCCCGCGCCGGTGTCACCGGACTCGGGCGCCTCGTCCTCGGGCCGCACATAGCCCCGGTCGACGGACAGCCTGCCATCATGACCGATGCCGACGAACACGCCGGCACGGCCGATCTCGGCAGGATCGTAATGCTTCGGCCGGTCCTCGAACCCGCCGAGTGCCGTCTCGATCTCACCGAGCCGTTGATCCACCTCGTCGGGCAATTCGTCGGCTTCGGCATATTCGGATTCCAGACGGTCATATTCGTCACGCAGCGCCTCACGCGTCGCGCGTTCCTCGTCGGTCAGATCGATCGGTGCGCCGGCAAGCTGTCGCAGGCCGTTGGCATGGCCATAGGGGAAATCGGCTGCGACCTCGATCCACTTCCAGCCTTCCTCGGCGATGGTCTCCGCCTCGGCCTTGAGCTTGTCGGCAACGAGCCGCTCCAGCAGCGGCACGTTCTCGACCCAGCCGCCGTCATCGTCCTGGAACAGGTCGCGCATGACGGTGCCGCCAGCATCTTCATAGGCTTCGATGGTCACGAAGCGCACGCGTCGGTCGGCGGCGCGCACGGTGTTTTCCGTCAGCATGCGGCGGATCTGGTAGGGTTCCTTCGACCAGCCAAGCTGGATCGACTCCCAGACCTGTTCCTGCCGTGCATGATCGCCCGAGACGGTGAAGGCCATGAGCTGCTCGAGCGTCATCCCGTCTTCGGCATAGATGTTGAGGAGCTTCTCCGACACGGTGACCAGCTTGAGCCGCTGCTTGACGATGTTGGCGGACACGAAGAAGCGCGCGGCGATCTCCTCCTCCGTCGTGCCCTGTTCGCGCAAGGTCTGGAAGGCGCGGAATTGGTCGAGCGGGTGCAGCGGCGCGCGCTGGACGTTCTCGACCAGGGAATCCTCCTCCGCCGAGATGTCGCTGCCCGCCTCCCGCACGATGCAGGGCACGGGCGCGGTCCTGGCGAGGCGCTTCTTCTTGGCGAGGAGTTCGAGCGCCCGGTAGCGCCGGCCGCCGGCCGGGATCTCGAACATGCCGGTTTCCTTGCCCTCGGCGTCGAGGAGCGGTCGCACATTGAGGCTCTGCAGGAGGCCGCGGCGGGCGATGTCCTCGGCCAGTTCCTCGATCGAGACGCCGGCCTTCAGGCGCCGAACATTGGACTGGCTGAGCAGGAGCTTGTTGAAGGGGATGTCGCGCGAGGCGCTGAGGGTGATCTCTTGACTGGCGGTTGCCATGGTGAGTTACTCCGCGACAGGCGCCGAGAGCCTCTCTCTCGGCTTCCAACCCGTCACGGAAACAGGGCGCAGCCCTCTCACTCTCGTTTGAAAACTCAGATACAGGGCCGCCTGGAGCTTCGGCCGCAAACGGGGTGGTGCGGTGAATTTCAACGTGACGCAGGGCCGCCCGGCGGTTCAGATCGAAGGCGGACGGTTCCCGACGAGGCTTTCCGAGCGATGGGCGCGAGGCCTCTGGCAATGACATCGACGATTGAGCCGGCGTAGGTTCCGTCCGGATCGCGGTCGGGATCGTAAATCGTGAAGTCGGCGCCGATAATGCGGTCGCTTTCCGCGAGGCCGGAAACAAGCGACGCCAGTTGGTCGAAATCGAGCCCCGGTGACCCCGGGCAATCGACCGCTGGCATGAATTTCATATCGAGGACGTCGAGATCCACGTGCAGCCAGGCCTTTTCGAGCCCGCGTTCCGCCAGATGCGCATCAACACGATCGGCCGTATCGCCCACGCCCGCCAACAGGATGTCTTCGATCATTATGCGGGAAATTCTCGTGCCATCCATGTCATGGAAGGCGTAATCTGGCAGGACTGCTTCGCGCTCGCCTACCTGAATGACGTCTTCTTCCGCGACGAGTGGTCCGTCGACGTCGCCCCACTCGGTTAACAGCTTTTCGCCGCGTCCCGTGGCAAGGGCGAGGTCCATACCCGCCGCCGCGCCAAGGCGTGAGGTCGTGTCGTAGTTGCCGGGATGAAAGAAGTCGCTGTGTCCGTCGACGTGGACCAAACCTTTTCCTCCTGCGCGGCGTTGCGCGATTAGGGCGCCAAGCACGACAGTGCAGTCGCCGCCTATGACTACGGGGAATGAGCCGATGCACAGCGCGTCGCCTACAGCCTCGGCGATGGCGAACATATATTCGCGAATAGCGCGGCCGTTTCGAATGCGCGTGCCATCTTCACCCTCTTCGTGATAGGCGGGCTTCGACAGCGCTGTGACATCCGGATTGCCGAGAGCGCCTTCAAGTCCTGCTTTCAACAGGACTTCGGGCGCACGCCATGTGCCGGGTTCAACGCCCGGTGCGGGAGGGCGCAGTCCCAGACTGGTCGGCGCCGTGATCAGGCGAAACTGTGCGGCGGCTGCGGCGACAATGGGGCGTCGATTGACCATCTGTGAAACCTTCGATACAACCGGTAAACTTCGTTATAAAGGTTATAGAAGGCACTGGAAGGTCGTCAACCGTTGAAGCATGTTTTACCGGTGAGCATAGAATTTCATGCCTTCTCGCCCGCCGATTTCGTCGGCGGCGAGCCGGCGCTTGACTTTGCGAACACCATTGCTGGATGGAACGGCAACCCCCGCGACTGGCTCGATAGCTATGATAGCCTCGCAGGCTGGGCGCGGCAGGCCGGCGTGATTCCAGATGAATTAAGTGCCGCCCTCAGGCGACAAGCAGAAACCGAGCCGAAGGCGGCGGGCATGGCGCTTCGGCAGGCGCGGTCTCTGCGCGAAGACATTCATGAGTATTTCTGTGCCATCGCTCGCGAAACCACACCGGATAGCCGTGTGCTCGAGAGCCTCTTCTCGCGCTGGCGCAAGGCGGCCGATAGCCATGCGCCTATTATAGAAGGGAGACGTCTCGTTCTTGAACCGAAAAGGAAAGCGTTCCTGCTTGGCGTCATCACCGACCGGCTCGCGTATCTGGCCTTCGAATTGGCGCGAACAGTCGACGCCGACCGACTGCGCGTCTGCGACGGCGCCAACTGCGGCTGGCTCTTTATCGACAGGTCGAAGGCGGGGCGCCGCCGATGGTGCGATATGGCGACCTGCGGCAACGCCGCCAAGTCACGACGTCACTATGAGAGGAAAGCGGGCGAGTGAGGGCCAACCTCTCCGGATCTGGTTGGGTTCCTCCGACCAGCTGTGCTAAATCGCCTCCCGGACCCGCTCCTGCCGCGAATGGTCGGACGAGACGGTAAGGCCATGAGTTGCTCCAGCGTGATGCCGTCGCGGCGGCGAGAAGACGGAGCCGGTGGGGCGGAACAGACGTCAATGTCCGCCCCGCAAGGGCGCGGCAGCGATCGTGAGCAGCCGTTCGCTCTCCACGATGCTCCCCGCCTGACGCGCCGCCTCGGCATAGACCGATAGCGGGAATGTGGCTTCGAACAGGATGTCCCGTTCGATGCCCATGCCGAAGGGCAGGCGCACCGAGGTCAGCTCGGACACGCTGAAACTGCCGAGCTCCGGACAGCCGAACCCGAGATCGGCGAGACCGAACAGGGTATCGTTGTCGGCATCCAGCTCCGTGGCGAGCCAGGTGCCGGCGCCCAGCGGGTTGAAGAACTTGACCACCGGCACATGGTCGACATCGCGCTGCCGACCATTGGCGAGCAGGAGATCGCGCAGGTCGTCGGTCAGGAGGATCATGCCACCCTCCTGTCAAGGGGGCGTTCTTCCTCATCGCGCTGCTGGTCGTGTTCAGGCAGGAAGCTCAGAAGCCAGTCGGCAGCCTTGCTCGCCTGACTGGCGGCACGGACGATGGCGCGATTGTCTTCGCGCAGAACCTCCAGCCAGGATCCGATGTAGTCGGCATGCCGGACCGTCGGCTTGATGCCGAGCGAGGCGCAGCAGTAGGCGGCGTTGATCTCGGCGATGAGCTCTTCGAAGGCGTATTTCTTCGACCCGAAGGAGCCGGAGAGATCACGGTTGAGCCGGTGGGGAGCGCCGCTGGCATGCCCGAGTTCGTGCAGCGCCGTGCGATGCCAATTGATCGGCTCGAAATAGGCCTGCGGCGGCGGCACCTGCACATAGTCGTGTGCCGGCAGGTAGAAGGCGCGATCGCCGCCGATCCGGAAATCGATACCGGTGGCTTCGATCAGCGCCTCGACGCGCGGTTCGATCAGCCCCGTCGGGACCGGCGGTGTTGCGGTCGCGACATCGTCGGGCAGGTTCTCGCACTGGTCGGTGTTGAAGACCGTGAAGCGCTTCAGGAACGGGATCGCCTGGGCTTCCTCGCCGGTCTCGCGCGCGCGCCGCTGCTCGTCTTCGGGCACGAAGCGGTCGGTATAGACGACGGTGGTGCCGCGCTCGCCTTTCTTGACATTGCCGTCGAGCGACAGCGCCTGGCGGAAGGTGAGCCAGCTCTGGCCCGTGAAGCCACGTTCGATTACCGCGCCCCACAGGAGAAGCACGTTAATCCCGGAATAGGTTCGGCCGGTCGAGGCGTTCTTCGGAAGGCCGAGCGGCGCTTTCGCCGCCGCTGTGCCCCATGGCTGGACCCAGGGCACCCGGCCGGCCTCCAGCTCGGTGATGATCTTGTCGGTGATCTCGGAATAGAGATTGGACCGGTCGCGCCTGACGCCGGTGTTTCGCTTGTGTCTGGACATCGCGGTTCTCCGCGACGGGCGCCAAGGGCCTCTCCCTCGGCTTTCAACCCGTCACGATAAACCGGTCCGCACTCTCACTCTCGGGGCGTTGCGGGGTGTCCCCGCAGAAGGGGTCGGGCGAGACTACAGGCTCGGACGCAGGGGAAGGCCTTCCCCCTCCAGGACATTCTGGATGGGCAGACGATGTGCGTATCCAAAGGCAGGACACGTGAGTACTGTGAAACCCTCCAACCGCTTCGAGCTTTCCCAGTCTTTCGGCAATCTGAAGTCTTCGCGGTTCTGTGCCATGCTGGCATATTCTGTTCGAACGGAGGGTCAGCCCATGGGGAGTCCTACACATTTCAGTCTCGAGGTGCCGAAGCGGGCGCATCAACTCCTTCGCGACCTGTACGAGCAGCTAACCGACTCAGACGGAACGAGGCTTCCACTGAAGGCGACGTTTTTGTTGTCCGTCTCCATGCCCATCGTGATCCTGCCGATCGAACGCATTCTGAAATACAAGCAGAAGCGCACCGAAGGTCACATGAACGATGCTGTCCTGAATTCTAGACTTGCTGACGCTGTCGATCATGCCATCGATCTTGAGGAAGAAGTTCATCAGGCGAAGTTTTTCGCCGGTCCGTGGCAGTACGCGTCGCTGGAGAAGGGAGCCGGCTTTCCGAACCTCGCGGTAGAGGGCTTGCCGGATACCGTCGCGGCGCAACTCGATGCACCAGAGGCAGTTGAACGAGCGGGGTCCCTTTCCGCCGATACTTTCTGTCGAATCCTCCGCAACGCCCTGGCCCATGGCGGTGTCTTGTACCTGGATCAGCATGGCCGCTCGAATTCGGGTGCTCCGGTGCGTCGCTTCGCCTTTGTGAGCACGGACAGGCTAAACAATCCGACAAAGCTACATTTCCTGCGAATAAAGATGGTCGACTATAGAGCGTTCCTGCAGCACTGGGTCGATTGGCTGAACCGAGAAGCGATTGACGAGGTGCTGGCCGAAGATCTGGGTCTGGACGAGCCCGACGCCGAGGCGGTGACGATTCCTGAAGCGGCCGCCAGCGGGGCGGGTGATTGAACGTGGACGCGGCATTCTTTCTGCGTCTGCGGACACGCTTCATCGGGCGCTACTATTCCACGGGGGTCAAACCGTTCCGCGAGGTCCAGCGGAAGATCGACGCCGAGCACAGCCCCTATGATGAGCCACCATCATCTTTCGATCCCGAATACGGCGAACCCGCCTTCCTGGAGGAGTGGATCGAGGCCGATGACGCCGCACAGGTCGTTGGGCAGTCGGCCGTCTCGCTTCTGTCCGACGCTCTCAAACTGTTTTGCAAGGCCCTTGAACAACAGTTGGGATTTCGGCTGAGTGCGGAAGGCAAGGCGATCGCGAAGAAAGAAGGCTTCCTGTCGGCCTATAGAGGCGCGCTTGGCGAACTGCTCGAAACCGACTGGACGGATTGCCCGGTGCGTTTCGACGTCATCGAGCAGATCGTGCTGGCGCGCAATCGCGCACAGCATGGCGAGCACCTGTCAATGCTCGGTGCCCGGCATGATCCCAAGACGCTGACAAGGCATCGCGACCTGATCCTTGCGAGCGAAAACGAGCTTCGGATGTGGGTCGACGATGGTGCCGACCCCGAAACTCTGCTTGCCCCCAGGCTCGAGATCACCGAGGAGAATCTGGGCGCGACGCCATGATCCAGTCAAGCAGGATCCCGAGGCCTCGGCTTAGGCCGGTTCGCAAACGACAATCTGCTCGCGTGAGGTGACCTCGCATGAGCCGACAGAGGCCAAGCTATACCCGCGGCGGGATGTGAGCCTGATCGAGACGGCGATGGATTAGGGAAACGATCGTCAGCAAGTCTTCCGCGTCCTCTTTCGTCATGACCCAATGAATTCGCGCCTCGTGGGCCGTTGGGTTGCGAAACATCCCGAAGGTCCCGCGCACCAGATTGGCGAAGCCCTTCTGTTCGCTGTGTTCGCTCGCGCTGGTCCGCGAATTGATCGCCAGCAGCGGAGGATCGCCGCCGAGGACCCGATCGACGAGCGCGGCACCGTCATCGGTCAATCCGGTCCGGTTACGCATCTTGTCCGCGACGCTTTTCACAGCCTCCTGGACGGCGTGGAAGTAGTTGTCGGCAAGGAATTCGGCCCGACAAAATTTCAGAACGTCCGGATGGACTCCCCGTCCTTCCAGATCGGCCCTCAGGACTCGAGCCCGGCGCTGTGCTTCCGACAATGTCTGCGCGGCATCGGTCCTTGTGAGGTTGCCTGCTTCGTCGACGACAAGGCCAGCAAAGGCCAGCGCCTGGTTCAGGAGCGCGCGCATGGGTTCGTAGCGTTCCGGCTCACGGCTGTAGCGCGCCGGCTTCATCGCAAGGCGGATGAATTCGAGAATGTTTGTGCGGTTCTTCTTGCTGTTCTGGCTTTCGACAAAGGCGTTGTAAATGCGGACACGCTTCGTCATGGGACCAGGATCCGCCATCCTGCTAGATGCAAGCAGGTATTGAATTTCACTGCCGGTCAGGCCGGCATCTGTGTCGCCAAGCGCTCCTGATATCGCCTCCAGTTGGTCCTGTGTGAAGAAAGCCATCTTTTGTTCTCAGTTCTGTCGCGTCATCAACTTGGCGCTGCCATGCGGCACTAGATGTAGAATTTGAACGGCAGCTTCGGTTCTCCATCCATCGGCGCGGAGATCAGGACATCACCCACGGCGTTGGCGAACCGGATCGTCACCGGCAGCCGGTCGTTGTGCAGGCACGAATTGAAGTTGATCTTGGTGAGGCCGAGCACGTCGGCGAGTACGGTCGTCAAAGCGCAATCGCCCCGAAGAACGCGCACGGAGATCGGGTTCGGGGTTTCCGGTCCCATATAGGTGTCAAGGCGCGGGACGTAGCCGGACGTCCAGAGCAGCGCGTGACGTTCCCCGATCTGAAGTGCAGTGCCGCGGACAACCGGATACTCGCCGGGCCGGTAGAGCTTCAGGTCATCGCGGGTGTCACCGATCTGAACGCCGACGAGGTTCGTTTCATCGCCGCAAGCGGATGAGAAGCCGCGCCACTCGTCATCCGTAAAGGCGGACTTTGCGTGGATGAAGAGCTCGGTGGGGGGGCCGTCGTGCAGACGGGCGTACTCGCCCACCACCATCCTAATAAGGTTCTGGGCGGCGTCTTTGTCGAGGTGGAACTGTTTCGTGTCGGTCTGGAACCAGGGGCCGAGAGCGCCGCGAAACACCACGCCTTCGCCATCCGACAGGAACATCTGCGCCGCACAGCAGGCATGCCGCTTGTCGCTGGTCAATTCGCTGCGCTTGTAGACCAGGCCGACATAACAGACGCCGGGGCGGACGTCGGCCAGCTGCCACGGCTTTCCGCCTGCCTTGTAATAGGCGCCGGTCCCGAGTTTCCAGGCGATTGTCGCAGGGTCCTCGACGCGCCGGATGGGCATTCCGCTCTCGCGGCGGAAATCACCCGGTGCCAGGGTCGTTTCGCGCACAATCTGCGTGACGATCCGCTCCTTGAGGAGGCGCGCCTTCAACTGCCGGCGGAAATGCGTTGCATATTGATAGACCTCGGCCTCGCGCTCGTCGTCGCCGAACAGGGTCGGTTGGCTTTGCAGCGCCCGCGCGCGGCTTTGCGAGATGGTCACCGCACCGGTGACCCGCTCATCGCGTCTCACCGTCGATTTCGGCCGGCCGAGTTCGTAGACCTTTTCAGGAATCACGACGAACCAGAATTGCGGCGCGCTCTCTAGCCGGTTGTTCTCCGCGACGAGGCGGGACACGAACATGTCGACAGTGCTGCGCACGGCTTCATGGCGGTTGGCAATCCGGAGGGTTCGCTCGATCTCGTCGGGATCAAGATTGTCAACGACACAGGGCGGTTCGATCGGCCAGTCGGCATGGAAGGCTTCGGCGAAGCCTGGAAAAGGCACATGCTGCGGTTCGACAGCCCGCGACCGCGGCCCCGGAGCCGGGATGTCGATGAAGCCCGCCATAGTCTTCGCCCAGGCCTTGAAGCGGCGCACCCCGTCCGGTGTGCCGATCACCCCGTAGCGGATGGTCGGCAATTCCTTTGTGTCCCCAACGGGCCCGTAGAGATAAAGACCGTCACGGGGATAGACGAGGCGCTCCCCGTGGCGGAATTCCAGCTGCGGTTCCTCAAGATACAGCATCCGAGGCGCGAATGGTTGCGGCCTAGACGTCATCGCCCGCCTCCTCGGGGCCATCGACCGCGCTGGGACTGTTGGCTTCGTCCGGCTCTTCGTCGTCGCTGGGATCGTCATCGTCCGGCTCGGCGGCTTCATCCTCAACCGGCAGGCTGACCGGCACCTGCCAGGACATCGGCGGCAATCCGAGGACGATCCCCTCGTCGGAGCTGACGGGTACGGAGAGAGAGTCCCGCCCTTCGGCGAGCCAATGCAGGAAGGCGAGGAGCATGTCGCGCCAGCGGGCGTTGCGCCAGGTTTTGGCAAAGGAGCGCCGGAGCCGATGCATTTTGGCGGGATCGTCGAATGGCTTGTGGCCATCTTCTGTAAAGACGAGGCGGCTGATGATCCGAACATGGTGCACAGGCGCCGAGCGCGCGGCGACGCTCACACCGAAATGCCAGTTCATCTGCCGCTTGAGCGATATGCCCTGGATCTGACGCAGACCGGCGATGTCGCCCCAGCGGAAACCGATCTTCGTCGTCGGCGCAACATCGACGGGAGGCCACCATGCCGTTTGGGTGCCTGACAGGGCATAGGGAAGCAGGCCACGCTCAGCGAACAGCTTTTCAAACGCCTGACGGGCGAGATCGCTGAAATGGTTGCGGGCGTCGAGCCGTCCGATATCGAGCTTGGACCAGCCACTATCCAGAAAGTCCGCGACGCGCCGCTCCTCGTTCGGCCTGATCGGAAGGTTTGGTCCGAAATGGTCTTGCAGATCGTGGATGCGAGCGAAGGTGAGGAAGCCCCGGCGAAACGGCTTCAACGGCCACGGCGCTTCGGTCATCTGGGCCTGGGCTCGACGCTCGGACACCTGCCCCTTGAATTCGTAATAGCGGATTTTTGTCGGCAGTTGATCGATCGAGAGCCAGTTTGAGATCAACCGCTCCGGTTCGGCGACAAGCGTCTTGCCGTGAATGAGTTGGATTTCGCGCCAGATCTCCTCCTCTGCGCCGGCACTGCGCGGGACGTGATAGGTGTCTTGGAGCGTCTCCAGCAGCTCCGAAAGCCCGCGCGCCCAGCCGCGCGTAAAGTCGATGTACTGGGCATGGGCGATCAGAAAGGGCGCCTCGAACGGCTCCATGCGCAGAGGGATGATGAAGGCATTGTCATCGATCTTGCGCGCAACCTCGGAGGCGATCTGAATCTCGTTGCGCACGCCTTGCTTGTCGACTGCCCGGGGATTGGCGACGAGCAGCATCTTGCAGGCACGGTGGCGCAGCGCGTTTTCGAGCTTGCGTTGCCAGTCGTCACCACCCTTGAGCTTGAGCACGTCTGCCCAGACTTCGTAGCCCATGGCGGCAAGCTTGGCGCCCAGCCAGATCGTGAACGCATTGTCCTCCGGCGCAGCGTGACTGATGAAGATGGCCTCGCGCGGCTCTCCCTCCGCCTCCTGTAGTGTGCGGGGTGACTTCGACGTCATGAGACGGCCTCCTTGTGCGTCCAAGGGCCGCCGGAGGGCCATGTAGCCAGCTCCTCTCGAGCTAGCACAGGCTGCAGGAAGGCACGCAGATCGCCATTGACTTCGACGAGCGAAGCGGGCGCCGCTCCGAGCCGGTCGCGCGCCAGGAAGGCCCGCCATTGGGTATCCTTTTCGCGGGCAAAGGCGTCGCTGAGGCCGGCGGGCGGCTGTTCCGGCCAGGATGTCCGGCGCCGTTCGAAGGTGCGCTGGATGGCCTCCGCAAGGACCCAGCCTTCAAACTTGAACGTCTGTGCAATCACCCAGAGATCATAGAAGTCCTTCATGCGGCTGTTGGCGAACCCGAGCGAGACGAGTGCTTCGGTCTTTTCGGCGACGACGGTTTCGGGCGGATAGGCGCGCAGCACTGGCGACGGCGCGTCCAGCAGGGCGGGATATTCGATCTCGAGTGCGCCGGGTGTGATCGCGTCGCCAAATCCGACATCGATCTGGATGGGCACGCGCGCCCCGGCGATCGTTGCACTGGTTCTGACGCGCACGCCAGCGTATTCGGCTTCGTCGCGGATTGGCGCGGCTTCGATGCCGGCAACGTCGAGGACGACGCCGTCGTCAGGCACGGCCATCGAGCAGATGGACCGGACGCTCTCGGCAATTGCGGCGGGTTCGGGGTCGCCGTGGCCGAGCAGATCGAGATCGCGAGTGGGACGGAACGGATCGTCTCGCCAGACGGCGAAGAGCATCGCTCCCTTCAGGACAAACCGCTCGCGTTGGTCGGAGACGCTGAGACGGTAGAGCAGCCGCTCAAGCGCGTAGCGCGTGAGGAGGATCTGAAAATCCGACTTCTCCGCGCGGGCGCGGTCCAGAAGCCGGGCGCGCACCGAGGCGCCGATATTGCGAACTTCACGCGCCATCGGCGACCATCGCTTCGACATAGGGCCGCATCACCGACCAGACACGTGCGGAGCGCGCGAACTCCCATAGCTGGTCCGGCGTGGCGCGTTTGGTGCGCAGCCCTTCGCGAAGCCCTTCCAGCGCAATATCAAGCCCGATCTTATTGCGATACCGGAAGCAGTCGACGATCGTCTTGGCGGGTTCGAAGATTGGAACCTCGATGCCCTCGATGAGATGCCGTTTCACGCCTTCCCTGAGAGCCCGACTGCCGAACCGCACGAAGCGGATCGGGGGATACTCGACCTTGGGCTTCCATCCCGTGCGATCGATGGCGATCCACACGGTAGACGGCATCTGCAGCGTCAGTTCATGAAACTGCAGCGCGGATGTGAGGCAGATCACGCCCTTGGGCACGAGGGCCGAGGCCTCTGCGAAGCCGCGCTGGGGATCCGGCATCGTGTCGGCAAGTTGATAGAGGCCGCGCGCCACGCGCATGACAGCGCCTTCGCGAACCAGGCGGGCAACGGTCTCGGCGCCGACACCGGCCTCGCGCAGGTCGCGCATCCGAACAAGTCCCTTCCGGCGGAAGAGATGGAGGGTCGTGTCGCGCTGGGTCGTACCTTGTGACATTCGCTATGCTTCTATCAATAAGTGCAGAGGTTTTATCACAGTGCTTGCAGAACCTCAAACCTCATTCAGTTCCTCGTCTAGGGCACGAAACTGCAAGCACTCCTAAAATCCCCCGTTCCTCATTTCCTTCTTGTCCGGACTCAAGCGGCGCAGCATCCGTCGGGCGATGTTCGGCGGAACGCGCTGGTGCATGGCCATCAGATCATCGCGGTGGCAATACCGCAGGCGCTTGCCGCTTCCGCAGGGACATGGCCAGTGACCTTTCGGCCAGTCCTGGGATAACAGCCGCAGGTGATAGAGTAGGCTCTTTCGCCTGTTGGCGATTCCCAGTGCATCCGCGTAGGCCTCTTCCAGACCCGATGCACCGTGCGCCCGTTCGCCGAACGGCCATTTCCCGGCTTTTTCGAACCAGAACTGCCCCAGGAAATATTCGTTAAGCGGGCCGTTGAGAAAGCTCTTGAAAGAATGGTCGTTGGCGGTGACCAGCCAGTTTTCCCAAACTGTGACACAGCAATCACCGTCGGGGTTGATGTGCCGGTCCGGGGAACGCGGAATCCGACCACCCACCTCGAAAACCTTTGGTTCCCGACGCGGATAGAGGTTTGGCAATTCCATCCGGATATCGAACTCGGCGATAGGTCCGTCAGGGGCTGCGACGACATCCTGTTCGAATACGAGATAAGCGCCCTCCAGATAGATTTTCTGGTTTTCGCCCGAAGCGCGTAGCTTCGGTTGATCAAAGGCAATTGCAGCCTTAACCTCCTCCAGCGTCAGCAACTTGGTCGGCTCGCCTACGACTTTGCCCAAGGCTTCGACTGCGGCCCGGCGCGGTTGATCTGGTCGACGGCTCGCTCCGCCCGCCCCGCGTCGCTGGATTCCAATTTATCGCCGGCAATAGCCGGCATCGCGAGACCGGCCGCGGCTGCGGGGAGCATGGCGGCGACGGTGCGATCGACCAGCTTGGGACCGAGATGCTCCCGGAGCAGTTCCGGAACTTTGTCGAACGTGCTCGCCCGCAGATACAGCGCGAAATCCTGCCGAGCCTGATCGAGCCAGCGGAAGAAATTCTCGCGCTTCTTGGGATCTTCCGCCCATTTGTCGGCAAAATTCTCGGCGGGATTGACCGGGTTGGCCACCCACGCGATACCGCCGCGATCTTCGATATAGCGATCCATACTGGTCAGGATGCTTTGCAGCGCCGCCGAGATGGTGGGCTCCTCGTTGTAGGCGTGCGCCGACAGGGTCGTGATGATGATCGAGATCGGCTTGTGCTCTCCGTCATTCGCGAACATGCAGTCGCGGTGCCGCTTCAGAAGCTGGATCGAGCGCTGCAGCGGTGTCTTGACCTTGTAGTCGGGAATGTCGTCAACGCTGGCGGTGATCCGCTCGCGCTGGGCGAGTGCACGCTTGGCCTCGGTCAGACGCACTTGCATCCGGCCGCGGAACCAGGCCGCAAAACCGGTTGGATTGCTCTGCGGCCAATCGTCTGTCGGCTGATCATAGTGCGGCTGGGTCGTGTCGGTGATCGCGATGGCATGGCCACTCAGCGCGCTGTCATGCGCGAGCTCACGATAACCCTGCTCGAAGAGCTTTGTCTGGTAGCGTTGCGCGTCGGGCAGGGCAGGCAGAATATCCATGTGGAACTGCGTGCCGGCAGCATAATTCAACCTCCAGCACCGGCGATGCTCATCGGGATCCGTCATGCTGTGTGCCTGGGCGTATAGCGCGACCTCATAGCCGACCGCTTCCTTCAGGCTCTTTTGTGTGAACTCGGCCTTGGAGGCCTCAAGGCGGCACACGAGATCGACGTCATATTCCTCCGCATCAGTGAACGGTCGCGTCACCGTGCCGAGCAGGAAGGAGCCCTGCGGCGACATCGCCGGATCATACGCGGCGATGGTAGACTCCGACCGATCAAGCCAACTGCCGATCGCCTCGTAACGGCTTTTCGCCTCCTCGAACTTGGACGGGGGGATATCGAGCGCTTCCGCCATCGCTTCGAGGACATCGTCGTGCGTCGCCGCAAATTTCTTGTCATGCACAGTCATGGCATCACCTGTAGTGAGGAATGAATTCTTCGGCCGGCGCGGCGAAGAATTGCGGTTGAAGGATAGGTTTCTGAATGCGCGCCTCGGCGAAGGCCCGGTCTTTCAAGCTGCGAATTCGGCTGGTGTCGTCGAGCGAATAGAATCCGTCAGGCACCGGCTGGGAGACGCGGTAGATGGCGCGCCGCTCATGCGGATCACCTGTGAGAATTTGGGCGATGCCGAGCGAGCCATGCGACTGGCCCGCCATGAACAGACTGGCGAGTTGGGGGGCGAGCCTGGCCGCACCGTAAGCTTCGCGAATGACCTTGATGTCCTCGAGGCAGCCGATGCTGAGAACCCGGATATCCTCTGCCGGCCAGCCAAGCGTCGCCATCGCTTCCACAACAGCAATGCCTGTCGGGTTGTTGGCCCAGAGCCCGCCATCGACCAGCCCGACATCATTGGCTGTGACGTGCTGCGCGAAATAAGTCGGCGCAGCAGCGGTGGCCATCGCCGCGTCGATTGCGAGCTCCTTGTAGTCGGTTCTGAGGCGCGGATGATGGGCGGTCTTGAAGATGTAGACGCCTTGCGTCTGGGGATGCCACGCGGGGATCACCAGACGCGTCCGAGCTTCGCCGAGTTTGCGATCCCCCAGCACGTCACGGAGCGCGTCGTGCAGCGGCTGCGGACTATACTTCGGTCCCCAGAACAGCCAGCGTCCGGCACGCAAACGTCGGCCGAGCCAACCCGCAATACCACCGCGCGTCTGCGCGAAGATTGCAGGCCCCTTGTCCTCGTAGAGCTTGAGAATGTCTGCCGCGGGCAACCCAAGCGCCAGCCCGATGGCGATGATGCCGCCGGTCGAGGTGCCAGAGATGAGGTCGAAATAGCGGCCGATCGGCTGGTCGAGATCCTGCTCGAGATTGGCCAGGAATGCCGCCGGGAAGGTGCCGCGAATGCCGCCTCCGTCGATTGTAAGTATCCGTTTCAATGTCCTGCCCCCGCCCGCGCCTAGTGCTTTTTGTCGCGCGGCGGATTCGGGTCGTTGCCGGGCGGCACGGTGTCGGAGTCGCGCCAGCGGCCATCACGTCCCTGAATGCGAACCTCGCCGCCGCCGAGATTGCGAACCGTCTGCTTGGCTGCCTGTTCGGCTGCACGCTGTGTGGAATGAACGCTGCTCGCGCGTTCGCCGCTGGGTGCCTTCACGGCCCAACCCTTGGGGTGCTTGGTGACGTACCTGTCGGCCATTTGGAACCTCCCTCATCATTGACGTGACAACGTAATACATATAAGAACTATACGGACAAATTGTCAAGGTCCGTATAGTTATTATCCTGATGAGAGGGTCGCGAGTGCGCTGGGGTGTCGAACAAAGGCTTGAGTTCATTGAGTTTCGCCTATTCTGGGAGGGCTCGATCAATCGCGCCGATATCGTGGATTTTTTCGGCGTCTCGGTTCCTCAGGCGTCGAAGGATCTGACGCTCTATCAGGAGCGCGCGCCGGGAAACGTGGAATATGACACGCGCGCCAAGCGCTATGTCGCCGCCGAAAAGTTTGTCCTCCGCTTCATCGACCCCGACCCGTATGTCTATCTGGCGCAGCTCCGTTCGGTGGCCGAGGGCACCGTGCCCGCCCATGATTCATGGATCGCGACGCTCCCCATGGCCGATGTCGCGCTGACCCCGAAGCGGGACATCGGCATGGAGGTCTTGCGCAGGATTCTCGACGCCGTGCGCGAAGGTGTCTCGGTGGACATCTTCTACCAGTCGATGAACCGTGTGCGCCCGGATCCAATCTGGCGCCGGATCACCCCGCATGCCTTCGGCTATGACGGTTTCCGTTGGCATACCCGCGCCTATTGTCATCTTGAGCACAAGTTCAAAGACTTCCTCCTGCCTCGCATATTGGAGGTGGGGGACAAGGGGGAGCCGGGCGCGACCGGCGAGCAGGACTGGCTCTGGAGCAATTATTTCGATGTCTTGGTCGGGCCGCATCCCGATCTGACCGTGAGCCAGCAGAAAGTCGTGGCCAAGGATTACGGGTTTGAGCATGGCAACGGCGTTCTTTCCGTTCGCTACGCAATGCTCTTCTATGTTCTAAAACGACTTGGTCTGCTCAGCGATGCCGCAAAACAGAGCGCTCGTACACAGCATATCGTTACAATAAACCGCAAAGAAACCGAAGCTGCGCTAGAGAAGGCGGAACTTCAGTTATGACGGCATTTGGGGGGAAGCTGGGGCAGATGGGCGCAAGGCTAGAGGATATCAAGAACGGTGCGTCGGTTCGCGGCATCGCATCCACGCAGCCGGCGGAGGTGGTGTCGGTCGATTGGATCGGCGACCAAGCGATCAACGTCGTTTACCGTGATCACAACGGGGTCGTGGCCGAGGCGGTTCTCTACCGGGATGACGAGCATCGCCTGGAGGTCGAGCAGCACGGACGGCCATGGTCATTCGACGCCGATGGCGCGCTGCTGCGCCTGGTGACTGAGGCCAATCGCATCAAGCTCGCGCATTATTTCGATCCCTATCTCGCGATCCACACCAGCCTTGTCGAGCCGCTGCCGCACCAGATTTCGGCGGTCTATGGTGAGATGTTGCCGCGCCAGCCCCTGCGTTTCCTGCTTGCCGACGATCCAGGTGCCGGCAAGACGATCATGGCTGGCCTGCTCATCAAGGAACTCATAGCACGCAGCGACCTGGAGCGTTGTCTTGTGGTCGCGCCCGGCAGCCTGGTGGAGCAGTGGCAAGACGAGCTCGGCCAGAAGTTCAACCTCGAGTTCGACATCCTCACCCGTGACATGATCGAGACGTCCCGGTCGGGCAATCCGTTCAATGATCGCGATCGGTTGATCGTTCGTCTCGACGTGCTGGCGCGCAACGAAGAGCTGCAGGACAAGCTCATGAGCGCGCGCGAATGGGACCTCATCATCTGCGATGAAGCCCATCGCATGTCCGCGACCTATTTCGGCGGCGAGGTCAAATATACGCGGCGCTATCAGGTCGGCCAAAAGCTCGGCCAGGTCTGCCGGCATCTGCTGCTCATGTCGGCGACGCCGCACAACGGCAAGGAAGAGGATTTCCAGCTTTTCATGGCGCTGCTCGACGGGGATCGCTTCGAGGGGCGATTCCGCGACGGCGTCCATTATGCCGATACCGAAGACATGATGCGGCGCCTGACCAAGGAGGAACTGCTCAAGTTCGACGGCCGGCCGCTCTTTCCCGAGCGCCGCGCGCGCACGGTCAAGTATCAGCTCTCGGACGGCGAGGCCGCGCTTTACGCCGCCGTCACCGAATATGTCCGTACCGAGATGAATCGCGTGCAGCGTTTCGCGGAGGGAGACGGCAAGAAGCGCAACAATGTCGGCTTCGCCTTGCAGATTCTCCAGCGGCGCCTCGCTTCGTCGCCGGCCGCGATCTACCAGTCGCTGAAGCGCCGCCGTGAGCGGCTGGAGACCGAGCTGGGTGAGGCGCGCCTTGCCGCCAAAGGAAAACGGGTCGACGTCGCAGAGCGATCTGTCAACGCGGACGTGCTCGGCAACATCGACGAATATGGGCAAGAGGAGATCGACGAGCTTGAAGAGCTGATCTCGACGGGTGCGACGACGGCCGAGACGGTCGAGCAACTCGCGCTGGAAGTGGAGACGTTGAAGGGTCTGGAATCGATGGCTCTGGGAGTTCTGCGCTCCGGCGTCGATACGAAATGGACCCAGCTCAATCACATTCTTGACGACGATCTGATGGTCGACGCCGCCGGCAATCGTCGCAAGCTGATCATCTTCACCGAGCCCAAGGACACGCTCCACTACCTGCTCGACAAGGTACGGGCGCGTCTCGGCAATCCCGAGGCGGTTGACGTGATCCATGGCGGCGTGTCGCGCGAGGAGCGCCGCAAGGTGATCGAGCGCTTCATGCAGGACAAGGACCTGCTCGTCCTGATCGCCAATGATGCCGCCGGCGAAGGCGTGAACCTCCAGCGCGGACATCTGATGGTCAATTACGATCTGCCCTGGAATCCCAACAAGATCGAGCAGCGGTTCGGCCGCATCCACCGCATCGGCCAGACCGAGGTCTGTCACTTGTGGAATCTCGTCGCCGCCGACACGCGCGAGGGCGAGGTCTATGGCCGTCTCCTCGAAAAGCTGGAAGCAGCGCGGGAAGCGCTAGGCGGCCGCGTCTATGATGTACTCGGCGAACTGTTCGAGGGCACCGCCCTGAAAGACCTTCTCTTCCAAGCGATCCAATATGGCGAGCAGGAGGATGTGAAGGCACGGCTCTTCCAACAGGTGGATGGTGCGGTCGATCAGACGCATCTGCTCGAACTGCTCCGACGGCGTGCGCTTACCAACGACACCATGCCTGAGGCCAGGGTCGAGGAACTGCGGCTTGAGATGGAGCGGGCCGAAGCACTGCGCCTTCAGCCACACCACATCCAGAGCTTCTTCGTTGAGGCATTCCAGCAACTCGGCGGCCGTCTCAAGCGCCGCGAGGCAGGACGTTGGGAGGTTAGCCATGTCCCGGTGCGCATCCGCGAGCGCGATCGTCAGATCGGCACCGGCGCGCCGATTCAGAAGCAGTATGAGCGGATCTGCTTTGAGAAGGGTCTAATCAATCAGCAGCCGGTGGCGGCTTTCGTCTGTCCCGGACATCCACTTCTAGAAGCCGTGATCAGCCTAATCCGCGAGCAGTATGAGCAGATCATGCGCCAGGGGGCGATCCTGGTCGATGAAACCGATCCAGGCGTCGCGCTCTCTGCCGTCTTCCTTCTGGAGCATACGGTCCAGGACGGCCGCACGACGAGCGCCGGCAAGCCGCATGTGATTTCGCAGCGGCTCCAGTTCGCTGCGATCGACAAGGCTGGCCAGGCGGTCAATGCCGGCATCGCGCCGCACCTCAACCTCCGCCCGGCCACGGCCGAGGAGATCGGTGTTGTCCGCGACCTGCTCGACGAGAGCTGGCTGACAAGCGAGCTGGAGAAAACGGCCATCCGCTTCGCCACGGTGGAGCTGGCGCAGGGGCATGTCGCGGAAGTCAAGGCGCGCCGCCTGCCTGAAATCGAGAAGGTCGAGCGTGAGGTCCGCGCCCGGCTCAAGAAAGAGATCAATTACTGGGACTCGCGGGCGTTCGAACTGAAGGAGGAAGAAAAGGCCGGCAAGAAGACGCGACTCAATTGGCAGAACGCCCAGCGCCGGGCGGAGGACCTGGCCGAGCGTCAGAAACGCCGGATGGCTCAGCTTGAACAGGAGCGTTTCGTATCGTCGCAGCCGCCGCGCGTGCGCGGCGGGATGGTGGTCATTCCGCGCGGTCTTCTCGATGCGCGCCAGGCACCGAGCATCCCGAACCATTTCGCGGAGGATCCGGCGGCTCGAAGAGTTATCGAACTTGCCGCGATGGAAGCGGTCATGGCGGCGGAGCGCGCCTTGGGGCACGCGCCGGTCGATGTTTCCGCGCAGAAGATCGGCTACGACATCGCGTCGCATGATCCCAAGTCAGGTCATCTGCGCTTCATCGAGGTGAAGGGCCGCGTCGACGGAGCTGACTCCGTGATGATCACACGGCAGGAGGTCATCACTTCGCTGCACGAGCCCGAGAAGTTCATCCTGGCGGTCGTCTCCGTCGCCGGCGGATTCGCCCATGAGCCGCGATATGTGCGCGGTCCTCTTGTCGAACGTGAGCCATCTTTTCTCGAAACGGCGATTCAGTTCCACCTGCCGCGCCTGCTCGAACGCGCGGAGGCGCCGCGATGAGGATCACCAAAGGACTGATCATCGCAGACCCCTGGATTGGCTACATTCTTGGCGGGACCAAGGACTGGGAAATGCGTTCGACGGGGGCGTCGCATCGCGGCTGGTTCGGTCTGATCCGCAAAGGCGCCGGCGCGGTCTATGGCGTGGCGAGCCTGATCGAGGTTGGCGCGCCGCTGTCGCCAGCGGAGATGATCGCCACGTTCGAGCATCACCGCATTCCCGAGGACATGATCCGCTCGGGCGAAGTCGCAAAATGGAACACGCCTTGGAAGCTGGCCGATATGCGCCAGTTCGACCGTCCGATCCCATATCGGCACAAGAGTGGAGCCGTCACCTGGGTCGAACTGTACGACGCTGCCATCGATGGGATCGCCAGCCAGTTCGAAGCCGGGGTCACGACGATCAACCCGGCAACGGCGATACCTTTGGTTGGCGGCTCGCGGCCTGATCGGTTCGGTAGCGTCGATGCGGTGAAGGTCGACGTCTCCCAGCGCGGCCGAAAGCAGCATGTCGACATTGAATGGGGTGACGGGAAGCCGGACGTTGCCGCACCGGCAAGGCCGAACTCATCAGTAGCCACCATCCAGGCCGCACAACCTCTAACGCTAACGGCCACGACAACCTCGCGGGCAACGACGGGGCGTGTGATAGGCGAAGTGGAGATTACCGAAGGGAACATCACGAACAACCACATCTACCTGCGCTCGTTCTTCGCCCGCTTCCCGGCCGACGCCATAGGCGGTTCGAACAAGGGGACGCGGGCGAAGCGCGACCTGACGATCGATTGGGGCGGCACTGAGCCGGTCCAGACCGATCTCGACGGCCAGAAGAAATTCTTCCGCGCGCGGGGCTGGATCGGCGCCTTCTATCAGTTGCATCGCGCCCGAGCCGGGGACCGTGTCGTGGTCGAGGAGATCACACCTTATCGCTATCGCGTCAGCCTCAGGCGGTATGGATCACAAGCGAGGGCGTCGTGATGGAGGTCAAGGATTTCGCCATTCTCGCCCCGGTTCCACTGGAGCATCTTCAGTCCGGCGCCGAAATCGCGCACAAGACCGGCTATGTCGCGTTTGGCTCGCGCAAGTGGGAATTGTTCCGCCAGATCGACGAACAGCGTGGTGGCGCGCGCATCCCGGTTCTGATCTATCCCTCGCACGAGGATGTGCCTGCCAAGGACAGTTTCATCGTGTCGTGGGTAGGCTTCTATGTCGGCTGCGAGGAAAGCGGCAACGGCAAACACTCCCAAGGCATGACCCATCGTCCGCCGACAACAGGCCAATATGCTTCGGATAACCAAGGGCATTGGGCGGTATTCTGGCATGTTTGCGACCTGCGCGAATTGCCTGCCGCGCAACGCTTGCCGATTTCCGCCATCCAGACGGTCAAGGGCGGTTGGCGCAAGAGCGCCCCGCCGCGCGGACCCGAGCTGGTTGCCATGCCATCGGCGCTGGAGTTGCCGCTGTGACCGCGGAGAGCCAGATAGATAAGGCGGTCGCCGGCCCGCCTAGCTACTTTCATTCGATTCGAGACCGCGCCGCCAAGCGTTGGGACCAGCTTGAGGCAGACCCTGAGCTTGCCGGCCCGTGGCACCAGCTATTCAAGCAGGTGCAGAGCCCGCGCCATATCCTCTCCGAGCTGCTCCAGAATGCCGACGACGCCGGCGCCAGCGAAGCGCGTGTGTCGATCGAGAATGATCGCTTTGTGTTCGAGCACAATGGCGAGGACTTCATCGAGGCCCATTTCGCGTCGATCTGCCGTTTCGGCTATTCGAACAAGCGCGCGCTCCACACGATCGGGTTTCGCGGCATCGGATTCAAGAGCACCTTCAGCCTCGGCGACCGGGTGGAGCTTTTCACACCGAGTTTGGCGATTGCCTTCGAGCGCGCCCGGTTTACGGAGCCGCACTGGATCGACGGCAGGCAGCTCACGGCCGGGACTACGCGGGTCGAAGTGGCCATCGCCGATTCCTTGCTGCGCCGGGAGGTCGAGAAGAACCTCGATGAATGGCTGAAGAGCCCGGTATCGCTACTTTTCTTCAAGCGTATCCGCCGATTGCAGATCGGCGACCGTGTGGTGCATTGGCAGAGCCTTGGCTTAGGTCCGATTGCCGACAGCGAATGGATGGCGCTCGACGACAAGGCCGACGATCCCTTCCTGCTCGTGCGGTCGGCCGAAGAGGCTTTTCCTGCCGACGCTCTCGATGAGATTCGAAAGGAGCGGATGCTCGGCGCGGAAGATGGCGGAGATTTCCCGCCCTGTCGGGTCGAGATCGTGCTGGGAGCGAAGGGCCGACTCTATGTCGTGCTGCCCACGGGCGTCGAGACGCCGCTCCCGTTCGCCTGCAACGCACCTTTCATCCAGGATCCCGCGCGCCTCAAGATCAAGGACCCGGAGACATCCCCGACGAACCGCTGGCTGCTGCACCGTGCCGGCGAGCTTGCGGCCAAGGCGATGATCGAGTGGCTTGAACAGTCCGAGACCGGCACTCAGGATCGGGCGGCAGCATATGGACTGCTTCCCGACGTCGACCGTGAGGCAAGCACGCTTGAAGGGTCCTGCGCAGCCATCGTCGAGCTGGCCTTCGCGGATGCGATCGAGGACCGGTCGATTTTGCTGACCGATGAGGGCAATCTGGTTGCCGCTGAGGCGGCGATCGTCATTCCTCTGCCGATCTTCGATATTTGGCCTGCGGAGCAGGCCATGGCCTTGCTGGACGAGAAGTCGCGCTCGGCCTTGTGTCGGCATGTCACGGCTGCGGACCGATCCAAGCTGGTTCACTGGAACATGCTCGAGGAGTACTCGAAGAGTGATCTATTGGATCGGCTGCGAGAGCGGCATCTGCCTCGTCCCTCCTCCTGGCGGCATCTGCTGAACCTTTGGGTCTACATTGCGCCCGAGGTGACGGGTTGGCAGTGTCACGATGTCGATGGCCTTCGCATTGTTCCCGTTCAGGGCAAGGAAGTGCTCTATTCCGCGTCTGAAGTGGTGCGGCTGGGCGAGAAAAAGCTGCTTCAGTCGGATGAGGACTGGGAGTTTCTCGCACAGCACTTGATCGTCCTCAATCAAAACTGGACGCGCTTTCTAGCGGAGCAACGCCGCGACAAGGGCGAAGCAACTGACGGACGGGTGGATGCCGTCGAAGCTGCTTTCGCGGTCCTGGAAGAGATCGGGCTCGATGGGACCAGCGACGTTAGCGCTGTTGTTGAGCGGGTGGCGACCGACTTTTTTGGCTCCGGCGACATCAAGCTGGCTGAATGTGTTCAGCTTGCCCAGATCGCGGCCAAGCTGGGCGCGACGGTTGGGGACGCTTTCCGCTTCGCCTGCGCCGATAAGAAGCTTCGGTCAGTTTCAAAGACCATCCTGTTTGATGAAAGCGGGGCGCTCGATGATCTCCTACCGCCGGCGCTGAAGCAAACCCAACTCTTACATCCTGAATACGTGTCTGGGTTTCGGTCCTGCTCGAAGGAGGATTGGCTTCAATGGGTCTCATCCGGCAAGGCGGGGCTAAAATCGTTTCCACCTCTGGTTGAAATGCGCACCCTTTCCGGGAGGCAGCGTGCTCTCGAAGACGAGCTGAAGAGGCGCGGCTTCGCTGGCCGTATCGAGTTCCGCTACAAGAATCCGTGGTTCTACATCATCGATTGGGATTTCGAATCCGATCTATGGGCATATTGGAACCGCCTCGCAAAGGACGATTCCACAATATGGGTTGCCGTCGCTGAGAGGCTCCTGTCCGAGAAGAGCGATTTCTGGTCACCAAAGATGTCTGCTCGTGTTGTCGAGGAGGCGTCCAACGGACACCAAAGAACTCTTCTGCGTCGAGACATTAAGCCCATGTGGGCCTTTCGGCTTCGCGATTTGCCATGCCTGCGCGACGCCCGCGGTTACGTTCAAAAGCCGATAGACCTGCTCAGACGAACTCCCGAAACGGAGGCATTGCTTGATGTCGAATCCTTCGTCCATGGCCTGCTCGACCGGGAAACGACGCGGCCTCTGCTCGACTTGCTCGGCGTTCGCAGCACGCCGAGCGGGCCAGGCCGGTTGCTCGACCGACTGCGCGCGCTTGCGAAATCGAACATGGCCCCGGCGCATGAGGTCGAAAAATGGTATCGCCGTCTCGATCAGATGCTCGATGGCTGCTCGACGGTCGATGCTCAGAACATCAGGAACGCTTTCACGACCGAGAAGCTGATCCTCGCCCAGGACGGAACCTGGGTGACATCGAGCGGTGTCTTCTTGGCCGGAGACGAGGAAGATGTTCCTGGAGCAGCGGTTGTCCGCGCCGCCGTGCTCGATCTCAGCCTGTGGCATCGCATCGGTGTAGCCGACCGCCCCTCGGCGGACTTGGCGCTGCAATGGCTTGGAACGCTGGTCTCGGGAAAGGCGCTGTCGGCCGACGACGCCCGGCGGGTTCGCACGTTGTTGGTCCGATACCCGATCCGCATCTGGGAAGAGTGCGGCCATTGGATGAACCTGCTGGGTGAATGGGTTCCGGCCGACACGCTCGCCTATGCGCTGAGCATGCAAACCCTGTTCCGATGGAGTCACCTACACGACTGGGTCAAGCGCAAGACCGCCGACCTTCAGCGGTTGCCGGCGGAGACCGTGCAGACACTGCCGTTCTCGGCGTTGCCGGCGCTGTCAGATCTTGTTGAAGAGCGATTCAGTCAGCCATCGTTGCTTTCGGGCTTGGAAGATCAGCGTGCCTGGCTGGCGGCCTTTGGAAGGCAACTTGGACGAATCGAGCTTGCCGATCCGACCGAAACCGAACGCGTGCGGGCGCTGGCGGGAGCGATCGCGGCGGCGATCTGGACCCAGGCGCCCAAGCTGGAGGTCAT
>Ga0207904_1000208_pt1 | contig 27541 bp, 19 predicted proteins | sample MalvirmetaMSP118_FD_184232 | JGI IMG/M metagenome (GOLD analysis project Ga0207904, IMG submission 184232) | Marine viral communities from the Deep Pacific Ocean - MSP-118 (SPAdes) | ecosystem: Environmental > Aquatic > Marine > Oceanic | place: Pacific Ocean | collected 2011-05-30 | reverse complement strand
TCAGGCGAAGGTGGAAACAGAAAATTGGCAGTAGAGTAGGCTGAAGAGGATCAATCAGATAATCCGCTGAGAAAGATTTTCTTCTTTACATCTTTGGCATTTTATCAACCAGAAATTCCGGATACCCGTAAAATGTACTCGTCCTGTAGCCGGTCAACAGATCCCTTGTCGAAAGCACTTCTAACCAGTGCTCTAAGAGGCTTGTGGTCAGGGGGGTTGGCACCTGCTATCTGGCCCTCACCCATCAGAATATCCATACTATGTGTATAGTTCTGGTAGAAGTCACCCTGGTTCATGAGAACGCTACTGACGGTTTCAAAGCCTGTAACAAAGACGCCAGGCTTTTCGGGATTCATCGGAATCAAAGTCGGAATTTTTACATCGCCAACACACCCGTCTTTCACATCAATAACATCGCCATATTCCGCCCTTAACCGATCGAAAGTCTGATGCGGATTCCGTGCAAATTCGGGACCCACCACGTCCACCTCTTCACTGCGAAACAGCCTGGGATCGATGGCAACATCTATGAGGGCCTCATACCTCTCTTTGTCGATCATGGACTTCTCCTAATGGCAAATCGTTTATGTAATCTCTGAGGACAAATTGAAACACGTAAATGTAATTACAACAACTAACCAGTTGAATTTTTTAGCCAGATCCAGATGAACGCCTCGCAGGATATCCAGGTAAGTTCCACTTGGACAAATTGTCCCTCTGTACCGCGCTTGAGGGAATAGAGGCGGTGTTTGTCATCACGCCCGATTTTCTGGATGAAGTGACCGCCATGAACAATCTGGTGGAAGCCGTAAACTCCACGGGCGAAATTAAGAGAATATTTCGTATGATTGAAGATCCTCCGGGACTGCGCAACGAGGAAGATGTCGCCCAGGTGCTGCGCGACTATGAATTCGGCACGGCGACCCAACATCTCAAGGCACGAAAAGTGCTGAGCGAAAGCCGGCTGCCGGGACATTGGTCGAATCATCGCAGAAGTGATTCTTGACTTCGATAGCACCGCAATTGGTGAAACCTATCACCTGCACAATGGTGTCGATACCATGAAGTTCTCCCAGGTGGCCGATCTTATGGCGGATGCCTATGGTGAGCCCATTAAGTACACTGATTCCGAGGCTGCATTCCGCGAGAAACTGGGGCCGTCATTCATCGCTTACTACCGCGGAAGGCCTGAAGCTGTGGAATACTATCTTGAGTACTGTCGCTGGGAATACGAAGGTGTTACCGGCCATCTGGCCGATGATCTACTGGCCGGTGAGGCAGATCTGACGCCGGGGCATTTTGGTCTGGAACCCAGAACATTCAGGCAGTTCCTTATCGACAACAGAATCGCCTTTCTGGGCTGACTTAACTCCGAACAACCGCAGTATGCAGTACCGCTAGCCTCCACAGCCCAAGCTATCTCCGTGCTCCCTGATCAGAAAACTCCAGTTGCTGAAGTTGCTGAGTTCCTCGAACAGTTCACAGCGCCCCTGATCGGATTCAAAGCGTTCATCTTCAGCGAGTTGCGCGATCAAGCTTTCAATCGTCGCCGTCTCGCTACCTGAACGAATTCCGCCGCTGGAGTCGTCATCAAGTACCAGCAGTTGCTGATCGCTATCCCAGCGTTGCCAGGAGGCAGGCACGGGTTTCCCCTTATTGGGATCGCCGTGATGCGCGAAGTTCCCCCAATAGTTCATCATCGCCTGGCTCAAAAACTGCCGGCCCTGCTCATCGTCGCCGCCCGCCATCACGCTGGTCAGTGGCCCCAGGTCGAGACTGGGAAACAGAAACGGCAGCTCAAACGCATGTGCTGCGCCAAAAATTCCGGGCAGGTCCATCCACAGTGGCTTGCCGATGTTGTCCCAATCGAAACGGTACACATAGACCGGCGAATCCATCACTCTCGCTGGCGCTGCCGCACCACCGATCCGCCATTGGGTTGACCCATAGTACGCGTCACGCTCATACCGCTCGGGATTCTTGCGATACATCCAGAAGCCCAAATAGCGATCAACATAGGTGGGATTCTGTGCCATGAACAGCTTGAACTCATCCCGCGTGGTGCCAAGTATCGTCGGTACTTTATTAAACTCGCCGGCCTCCAGCACCTCCAGCAATGGGGTCTCGGGCAGCACATGCCCATCGGCGATATTTGTGGGGGTATCCAACATCAGATCGTCTGGAGACGTCATATAGGCTCGAATAACGTCGCCAGCATCAATCGAGCGAAGCTCTGGCACACTGGCAAGCCCGTGCGCCTTCATCATTTCCTGCGCCATGACGTGGCTGCTTTTCTTCTCGGTTTCAGTGGCGAAGTCAACACTGGTAGTCACCGCGACACCACTTTGGGAAATCGCACGATGAAAGAGACCGTCGGCCAGCGGTGACACCAGTAGTGCAAAAACATTCTCGCCGCCGGCGGACTCACCAAAAATCGTCACGTTGCCAGCATCTCCGCCAAAGCCGGCAATATTTTCCTGCACCCATTTCAGTGCAGCAATAGTGTCCAGGGTGCCATAATTGCCTGAATGGTCTTCGAGCGACGCATTTGCGCCGTTTAGTTCCTGATGATGGAACCAACCCAGGGGGCCCAAGCGATACTGAACGGTCACCACGACAACATCCTGCGTCATCGCCAAATCGCCACCGTCATAGGTGCTGGCCTCGCCTACAACATTGCGGCCACCGTGTATCCATACCATAACCGGCAACTTCGCGTCTTTCGCCTCGCTCGCCGATTTGGGCGGGGAATAAATGCTCAAGGTCAGGCAATCTTCATCACCGTAAATACCGTCAATGCCTTTACCCATGCTCAGCGCATCGGGTTGTACGCAGGCACTACCATGCTCCAGGGCCTGTAGCGTTCCGGTCCAGCGCGACATGGCCTGCGGCGCACGCCAGCGCAGCTCACCAACCGGCGGTTCAGCAAAGGGCACGGCCAGCCATTGGTGAGCGCCACGCGGGCCCACCGACCCTATCAACTCACCGGCGGGAACATCGCGCACGGTTTCCTGCGCGGCGGTAAGTTGCTGGGTGGCGGAATCGTCATCACCGCACGCCGACAGAAAGACGGCAAGAAACAAGCCTGGGAAATAGCGCACCGGAACCTCCATAAATTATCTGGATGCTGAAGAATTATCGTGGCCGGGATCTGTGCCCGCAGGGCTAGCTGTAGCCACAAATAGAACACGTTAACATCCCCTCACCGATAGGACAAGAATCACTCGATATATTATTTGCCCTGTGCCAGCTCGAATACCACTCGGGACCAATATAGCTGAAATGGTGGGGATACTCGAACCCAGGTGCCACAAACCCAGCGTGTTATTCAGTATTGACACGGTATTCCGGGTGGATATGCTAGTTGAGGAACGTAAGCGGCTTCTCCGCACTCAACATTCCTAAGGAGCGACATTACCCTGGTTCTCAAAAAGAGTACATTCTGTCGGATATGCGAAGCCATGTGCCCGCTGGTGGCCGAATGGGACGATGCGGGAAATCTGCTCAAGCTGACATCCGACCGCGATCATCCGGTGTCGAAGGGCTTCGCCTGCCACAAGGGTCTGTCTTTCACGCAAGTGAACGATGATCCGGACCGGCTGAATTTTCCCCTGCGTCGCAGTCGCCCGCGCGATGCGCTGGATGGCGGATTCGAGAGGGTATCATGGGATGCCGCACTGGATGAGACAGCATCACGCCTGCTGGATATCCAGGATAAATACGGGCCCAACTCAATCGCCGTGTACGCGGGCAACCCGCTCGGGTTTAACAGTCGCGCCATCAACAGGGGCTACACCTTCGCACAAACCCTGGGAACGGTGTACAGCTTTAACGCCAACACCCAGGACCTCAATAACAAATTCGCCGCCTCGCAACACCTGTTCGGCAGCCACGAGTCAATTGTCCCAGACCTGCTCAACACGGAGTTCTTTATCGGCTTTGGCTGCAATCCAAAAATTTCCAAAGGCGCCCTGTTCTCGCACCCCAATGCGATGAAATCACTCAAGGATATAAAGCGTCGCGGCGGGAAAGTGCTGTTCGTCAATCCGCGCAAAATCGAATCCGCGAATGCCGCGACCGGCGAGGTCCTGCAGATTAAGCCCGATACCGACATCTATTTGATGGCGGCCCTGCTGCATGAGCTCGAAGGCCTCGGCGCTATTGACCAGAAATTTATACGGGCCCATTGCCGGAACATTGAAGGCCTTCAATTGCTTTATAGCCGCTACCCCGCTGAGCGGGTTGCGGGCGTCACTGGCATTGCGGCCGCTGAAATCAAGCAACTCGCCCGAGAAATCGCCAACGCCAGCTCCGTCGCATTTTATATGAGCACGGGCGTCAACCAGGGCCGCCAGGGAACCCTGGCCTATTGGCTGTTGTGCATGCTAACCGTGGTAACCGGCAACTTTGGGCGACAGGGCGGCACCTACAAACCGGTCAGCTGGGCCCCCTCCGCAAAGCGCATTGATCCCTCTCCGATATTTGATTCGCCCGTTGGCCCGATCGAACCCGTCTGGGGCACAATGCCCGCGACTGTGCTGGCAGACCTGATAGAAGACAAGGACCAACCTATCCGCGCGCTATTCAATATCGCGGGCAACCCGCTGCTATCGATGAGTGGCGAAGATCGTTTGAAACAGGCTTTTGGCAAGCTGGAATTTATCGCCAGCGTTGATATTTACCAGAGTGATACCAGCGCCATGTCGGACATTATTATGCCGGCCACGGACTGGCTGGAGCGCGCGGATATCAACCTGGTTTCCATCGGCACACAACTCCATCCCTACCTGCAATACACCGAAGCGATGGTTGAGCCGGGCTATGAGCGCAAAGAGGACGGCTGGATTATGCAGGAAATCGCCCAGCGAATGGGCAAGCTGTCCGCCGCGCCGCCCGACGACCAGGGGTGGAAAGTGGTCGACATGCTGCTGGGCCGCAAAGGGCTATCGCGCGAACAGTTGGCCGAGGCGCCACACGGCACCATCGCGCTACCATCCGATGATCCCTGGGAGCAGACCTTCGGCCACGTTGTTCAAACTGACGACAAGAAAATAGATTGCTGCCCAGCGGCGTTCGCCGATGCATTGGCAACCTGCGAAGAGCTGTTCCAACAACTGGAAAAGGATGCCCCAGACGCCCTGAAAATCATCTCCCTGCGCACCCTGCACATGCACAACAGTTGGATGTCCAATGTGCCGCAGATGCGTGTAGAGAAGCACGCGATGAACCCCTTGCATATCAATCCGGAGGACGCGGCGGCCAGGGGCTTGCAACAGGGACAGCGGGTAAAGGTCTACAATGAACACGGCAGTATCGAAACCGAGATACAATTATCTGATGAGCTGTTAAAGGGTGTGGTGGCCATGTCTCATGGCTACGGCCACCGACATGCGCCATCGATGAAAATTGCCCATGAGTTGAGTGGCGCGAATCCCAACCGCTTGCTGCCGGTGGGCGCGGGTTCCTTTGAGGCGCTGAGCAATATGTCGTGGATGAATGGGGTGCCGGTAGAAATCTCAGCACTGGGTCAGGTTCGTTGATACAAGGGGAAAACCATGAATGATTTCGCAGGTAAAACCGCATTTGTCACCGGAGGAGCCAGCGGCATTGGCTTTGCCATCGTCGAGCAATTACTGGATGCGGGGGCCAATGTAGCCATCGCGGATATTGATGAGCAGTCACTGAGTCGGGCGGGAGCAGCGCTGCAGGGCCGGCCTGGTCGAGTGCTCACCGTGCGATGTGATGTCAGCGACAAGGCCTCTGTCGAAGGTGGCCTGGATGCTGCCATCGCAGAGTTCGGGAAGATCCACATTCTGTGCAACAACGCCGGTGTCGCCAGCATGGGCCCCCTGGACGATATCAGCCGCGAGAATCTGGAATGGTGCATCAATATCAACTTGTGGGGTGTGCTCAATGGCATCCACGCTATTCTGCCCCATATGAAATCCCATGGAGAAGCCTGTCACATTGTGAACACCGCTTCAGTCGCGGGTATGGCAGGTGCCCCCATGTTTCTGCCCTACTGCGCGGCAAAGTTCGCCGTCGTCGGGCTATCCGAGGGCCTCTCCAGTGAATTGGAGCAGAGCAATATTGCTGTTTCGGTTCTGGTGCCCGAAAATGTGAAAACCAATATTTTCGACAGTGATGGAACGCGCACCACTGACGCGGCAATATTGGAGGCCGTTACCAGCAGGGAGACGTTTATTGATGCTGGCACTGTTGCGGCACGCGTGCTGGAAGGCATTCGCAATGGCGAACTGTATATTTTCACGCACCCGCATACGAGAGCGATAGTCGAACAGCGACACCAGATGCTGATGCAGGCCTACGATAAAGCTGAAAGCAGTCCCGCCCTCAATGGGCCGGGGTGAGGTAACCCGGCCTCCCCAAACTACTCTGGCTGATAGGGTAAGGAAGAATGATGTAGCACGATGCGCAGGGTGCCCGCTTCGTCTTTCTTGTAACCCCAGCTCTTATCAACTTTGGTCACGTTGCCATCCCTGTCAGTAAAAGTCACCCAGCCCATCCACATGGCGACATCACCCTGTATAAAGCTGGCCGAGGTCTCCGAGACCACCGTGCGCCAGCCCTTGATGCCAAAACCACTGTCCAGTGGATACTCCTCACTATGACCAACAAAGTATGCCAGGGCACCCTCGCGTGTGGGCCGGAAGGTCTGCTCGCCGCTGGCCAGGGTAGGTTTGAACAGAACAGGCCCCAGATTGTAGGCATACGCCGCATCCTGCGCCCCGTCAGCCACCTCCCTGGCAGCGTCTATACCCCCCTCCTCGAAAGCCTTTGAGATAGCGATCAGTGCATCGCCCCATATCTTCCGCGCTTCTTCAAGCTCCTGTGCAGTGATTTCAGTGGTCATCCAGATTCTCCAAAATTGTCCTTTCTGTTGTTGCGTGAGCAGTTGGCCGCCCTGGACTCCGCTAAGGACATTGCGGATATGGACCTGCCGGGTTGGCGTCTGCACCCTTTGAAACCAGGCGGGAAAAGACAGCAAATAATCGACAATTACGCCACCACTCTGCTAAGTCCGCGGAAGACCTACTGCTTCCTAGGGCGTTGGCTATAATCCTGGAACGGCGCGTCCCGATCAGCAACTGCGGCGGGTACACCTTCGCTGATCGCTTTGTCGATAAATGCGTGCGCTTCCGGAGTATTCCTCATCATCCCGTCGAGCACTGAGCCCAGCACCTGAGTATTGCGCAAGCCCATGTTCTCATAGGCCTGATTCACAACCAGTTTCATCGCCGCCAGCTGTGACACCGGAATCTCGGCAAGTTGTCGCGCTTGTTGCATCGACACCTCTTCCAGCTCAGCAGCAGGTACTGCTCGATTGATCAGTTCCGTCGCAGCGGCCTCACTACCAGATAGAGGCTTGCCGGTCAGTGCGTACTCCTTGGCCTTGGCTAGGCCCAGGCGGTATACCCACATACCGGTGAGGTAACTGCCCCAGATTCTGGAGTATGGTGTACCGATCTGGGCATCCTCGGCGGCTATAATCAGATCTGCTGTTAGCGCCATATCTGATCCGCCGCCTACACACCACCCCTGTACCTGTGCCAGCGTGGGCTTGGGGTAGCGACCGGGTAGCTGCGATAACCGCCAACTTCTAGCTTTTCTACAGTTGAGGCTACCTACTCGTCTACTCCTCTTTATTCTTGCTGCGCTCGGTCTACTGTGCCTGGAGGCGAGCAACTGCGTCTTGTAGCGCTCCCAGTTCTCCGCCCAAGGCATGCCGCTGTTTATAGAAACTGAACTCATGCTCGACCGCCGCGGTAGCCGCCTTTTGTTCTTCAATTGAGACCTGGAGTACTGCGTTATGCGCCGACTGGGTAGCCAATTCGCTTTCCAACTTCTCATTGTTGCTTGTGAGTTCTTCTATACTAGCTTCTAAGGCCACCACCGTTTCACGCTGCGACTGAACTTTTTGCGCTGCCTTTTCTAGATCGGTGGTCAGTGTGGACCGGGCCGCCTTGGCCTCCTGTCGCTCCTGGTCCAAAAGAACCATCAATCGATCTTCCGCCTGCTCTGCGGCTTCCGTCAGTTCTTTGCGCTAGCTCGCTAGGGCAGTGGTGTGTTCGTCGCTGACACGGGCCCGTTCTGTGGCATGTTGTTTCAGGAGTTCCTTGTTCTCCGTCTGTAGCGACTGGACCGCCACTTTGTGCTCTTTATCCATGCGCGCCACCTGCCCACGCAATCCATCGTTCTCTGTGGTCAGTTCGGCGTTGTCGGAACGATCACTTTCAAACGCCTCCTTCCCTTCTGTGATCTGGTCGACGAGTACGGCGTTTGCGGACTCGGCTTCCTGGAGCGCTTCCGTCTTCTCCGCGAGTTCGGCTTCGAGCGTGGCCAGTTTCTCTGAGAGCTCGGACACCGTCGCGTCAAAGATCTGCTGGATTTCCCCCAGGCGTGCCTCAACCTCCCCGGTATACCCCGTAACATGCTCTTCGATGGTGGCTATTTTGGCCCAAACCAATAGGATGGACTCCTCCTCTTCCACCGGCATCGATGTGCCAGACTGATTAGTTGGGTACCAGTCGAGGATATAAAGGAGGAGCCCGTCATCAAGATTAGTAGAGTAATTCCAGATCTGTTGAAGCGTGTTGTCGAAAGCATAAATACGGGTCTTGGCGTATATGAGCAAGCGCTGAAAGCACCATACCTTGCACCCCGCACATTGACTAACTCCTATGATTGGGGCCCGAAGTCCCGGTCCATCTGATCGGGAAAAATTATACGCGCCAGATGCTCAGCATCCATTGACTCTGGATTCAGCGTAAAACCCCCACAAACCGCAAGCATCTGTCCAGTAACCCATTCCGACTGTGATGAAGCAAAGTACAAGACTGCCCGGGCAATGTCTCTAGGCTGACCCAACCGCGGCAGCGCTGTTTCTTTTCTCGCTTGCTCAACGTTTGCCTCGATTGCACTCTTATTAAGAGCATCTGTCTGAATCCACCCCGGACGAATACCGTTGACCCGAACGTTGAACTCTCCAAGCTCAGCAGCGGCTGTACGCGTAAGTTCATCGACAGCTGCCTTGCTTACTCCATAAGCACCCATAAACTTTGTCGGCCTCTGGCTAGCCACTGAAGACATGGTGATGATGGAGCCGCCACCATTCTGCTTCATGTTCTGTGCGGAATGCTTTATGGTATGTGCCGTACCCAGCACATTTACTCCCAACGCAACCATCCATTGATCCTCCTCCAGATGCAGTAGAGACCCGGGGAAACCGGCGCCGGCGTTAGCCACAGCGATATCCAAGGCGCCTCCCTTAGTCGCCATCGCCACTACTTCGGCCACCTGAGACTCCACCGTAACATCGCAAACAACAGCCTCAAATTCACGATTCCTGCCCGTCGATTGCAGCTCAGAAATCGCGGCCTCCAGTACATCCAGTTCCGGGCCGCAGATCACAACACGCGCACCAGCATCAGCAAGACTCTCCGCACACGCTTTGCCTATGCCAGTACCGCCGCCAGTTACTAATGCGTTCTTACCGCTCAGTGGCCTTTCACTCATAGCCCTAATCTTCCATTTATATTTGGTCAAACTGTGTAACTCGAAGACCTGGAAACGAAATACAGAGCCGCACCCGCAAGCTCCTCATTCCATTTAACCCACTATCGCCTGAAGGTCTAACAGTTTCACTGAATTATACTCTAATGTTCCTACGGTCTGCGTGGGTCTCCCCGTCTAGATCTGCAGCTAAAATAACACCATCCACGAAGTGCCGCACAAACTATAGCCCCCATATTTGCCGGCGGGGTACTTCGTTACTAGGTTTATATAGAGCAGCAGCTTGCTCATCATCGCTCTAGACACCAAAATGGCAATTTTGGCCCAATACCAACTGGACGATGGGTTTGAAGATGGTTTGACTCGGAAATGATGCATTGTGCGCCGGGGTAATGAACGGGTAGCCGCTATAACCACCATCTTTTGCTTCCGGAGGTACTAGAGACACCCCCGTAGAACAGCGTTAGCTGACAGGGCCAGTTGATTCGCGCACTATCAGTTTGTGCTTCACGATCTCTGGCTCTGTACCAATGTCTTGGCCCTCGATGGCCCGCAGCAGTCTTTTCATGGTGCGTTCCCCTATCTGCTCCGCCGGTTGGGCGATGGTCGTCAGGGGAGGATCCATGACTTCCGCGTAGCGTATGTCGTCGAAACCGAGTACCGAAACGTCCCCCGGGACCTGCATGCCGCACGCCTTGATTTCGTGAATTGCGCCTATGGCCATTTCGTCATTGCCGCAGAACAGGGCGGTGGGGGCGTTGTCCAGTTGCAGCAATTGCCGGGTTGCGGACCTGGCGCAGGCGATGCTGAGCCTACCCTCTACCACCCAGTCCGCCCCTACAGGGAGGCCGGCTTCCGCCATGGCCAGGCGGTAGCCGCGCTCGCGATCTGCTGTGAGCATGGAGTCGGCAATTCCCGAAATGAAGGCGATCTGGCGGTGACCCTGTTCGATCAGGTATGCAGCTCCCTCCCGGGCGGCCTTAACGTTATCTATACGCACACTGGGGAACTGGCCCAGTTCCGGAGTGACATTCTCGCAGCCCAGCACGATGGGGGCTGGGCGCCGTCCTGCCGGGGTACTGCTGGCCGGGGTCAGCGGGCAGATGCTGGCCAGCAGGATGATGCCATCCGCCTGCTTCGACAGGACCATGGCACTGTACTGATCCCAGCTCAGGGTGTTCATTTCCATTTCGCGAATCAGCAGGCTGTAGCCTTCGGAATCCGCTACGCGCGAGATGCCGGTCATCACCCCGGTGAAAAAGGGGTCGCCAACGTTGGACAGCACCACCATGACCAGGCCGGTTTTTCCGCGGCGAAAATTTTGCGCCAGGGTATTGGGGGCGTAACCGGTACGGGTGACGGCCTGTTCCACCCGGATACGATTTTTTTCCTTGATCGACTCCGGGTCAGACAGGTAGCGGGAGACCGTGGCGATGGAGACGCCTGCGAGCTTCGCGACATCCTTGATCGAGGCCATGCTGCTTTGCTGCTCCGCTAGATGTACTGATTGATCAGGTTTTCCACCCACTCCTGCTTGCCGCTGACACTGGCGGGTTCACCGCCGGCGGCAGCGATGTCGCGCAGTTCCGCCAACCCCAACTCGCCCGCTTCGAAGCGCGCGCCATCGCCGGAATCGAAACTGTTATAGCGGGCATCCCGAAAGCGATTGATGCCACCGCGCTCGATAAGGGCGTGGGCAACTTCCAGGCCTCGGGCAAAGGTATCCATGCCGCCGATATGGCCGATAAATATGTCCTCCATATCCACGGATTCGCGGCGGGTCTTGGCGTCGAAGTTGAGCCCGCCGCTACCCAGGCCGCCGGCCTCCAGTACCTGCAGCATGGCGCCCACCGTGTCGTACAGGTCGGTGGGGAACTGGTCGGTGTCCCAGCCGTTCTGGGGATCACCGCGGTTGGCGTCGATACTGCCCAGCAGGCCCGCGTCGGCGCACATGCGCAATTCGTGGGCGAAAGAGTGGCCCGCCAGGGTGGCGTGGTTGGCCTCAACATTGACCTTGAAGTCGCCATCCAGGCCGTGCTGGCGCAGAAAGCCGATCACGGTCTGGGCATCGAAGTCGTACTGGTGCTTGGTCGGCTCCATGGGCTTCGGCTCGATCAGGAAGGTGCCTTCGAAACCGACACTGCGGCCATAGTCGCGGGCAGTGGTGAGAAAGCGCCCGAAGTGTTCCAGCTCCCGTTTGGTATTGCTGTTGAACAGAGAGATATAACCCTCGCGACCGCCCCAGAAGACATAGTTCTCGCCGCCCAGGGCCACGGTGGCGTCGATGGCGGCCTTCACCTGGGCCGCTGCATGTGTGAGCACAGCGAAATCCGGGTTGGTAGAGGCGCCGTTCATGTAGCGTGGGTGGCTGAATACATTGGCGGTGCCCCACAGCAGTTTCATGCCGGTGGACTGCTGTCGTTCCTTTGCCAGCTCCACCATGGCCTGCAAGTTCCTCTCCGAGTCTGCCACTGAATCGCCCTCGGGGGCCATGTCGCGGTCGTGGAAGCAGTAGTAGGGCACGCCGAGTTTGGTGCTGAACTCGAAGGCGGCATCCATACGCGCGCGCGCGGCGGCCATCGTCTCACTGGGTTCGTCCCAGGCGAAGGCCTGGGTCTCACCGCCGAACGGGTCGGTGCCCTTGGCGCAAAAGGTGTGCCAGTAACAGACTGCGAAACGCAGGTGCTCGGCCATGGTCTTATCGCCGATCTGTTTGCCTGCGTCATAAAACTTGAATGACAGGGGGTTATCTGACTCGCGCCCCTCAAAGGGGATGCGTCCAATACCGGGAAAGAATTCTGTGTCGCCTGTAAATACGCTGGTGCTCATGTCGGGCCTCACTCAAATAGGGGGGTTAGTTGTTCGACGTACTGCCGGTAGCGCCCGTAGGCGTTCTCATAGGCAGCGGCGGTTTTTTGGTTGGGTTGGGCGGTAGCGCTTTCTTCGAAGCGTATATGTTCGTCCAGCAGGGATGCGGAAGCGGAAGCGTTGTCCGCAACACCCCGATGGACCAGCAGTGCGTTGAAGGCCGCCCCCAGGGCAGCCCCTTCGTCCAGTGCCGGCACGCGCACGGGCAGGGTAAAGGTATCGGCGATCATCTGGCGCCAGGCAGGGCTGGCCGAGCCGCCGCCGGTGATGCGAATATCTGTAATGTCACAGCCGACCCGGGCAAAGGCCTCGAGACCGGTGCGAAGGCCGAATACCGCCGCCTCCATGGAGGCGCGCAAGATATTGGCCGGAGTCGTATTGCCAGCATCGAGCCCCAGCATGCAGCCCTTGCCATTGGGCAGATTGGGTGTGCGCTCGCCATTGTAAAAGGGCAGTACGGTTACGCCGTTGGCACCCGGGCGGGAATCGTTCACCAGCGCTTCCAGTGTGGCGAGGTCGGTGTTGAAAAGATCCCGGGCGAGCTCCGTGGCGACAGTGCAATTCATGGTGCACAACAGGGGTAGCCAGCCGCCGGTGGAAGAGCAGAAGGCGGCGAGTTCACCCCCCGGATCGATCGCCGGAGTCTCGGAATAGGCAAACATGGTGCCGGAGGTGCCGAGGCTCATGGTCAGCCGGCCGGGTGCCAGCGTGCCGGTGCCTATGGCCGCCATCATATTGTCGCCGCCACCACAGGCCACGGGGATGCTGGCGGGCAATCCCAGCTGTTCGGCAACGCTGTCTTTCAGCTGCCCACCGATGTCAGCCGGGCCGACCAGGGCTGGCAGGGCCTCGCCCAGATCCCGCTCCGGGTCCAGGGATTCAAGCATGCCCCGGTGCCATTGCCGCTGGCGGATATCCAACAGCCCGGTTCCCGAGGCGTCGCCGTACTCGGCGAAGCGCTCGCCGGTGAGGTAAAAATTGATGTAATCGTGAGGCAGCATAATGGTGGCCATCTGCCGATAAGCTTCGGGATTGTGTCTTTTCAGCCAGAGGATCTTGGAGGCGGTGTAACCGGGGAGGATGGGGTTGCCCACCTCCGCCAGCAGCTTTTCCTCGCCGCCGAAGGCCGAAGTGATCTCCTCGCATTCCGCGGTGGTGGCGGTGTCACACCACAGTTTGACCGGCGCCACCACGCTGCCGTCCGCTGCCACGGGCGTAAAGCCGTGTTGCTGCCCGGAAACGCCGATGGCCACGACGGATCCGAGTATGTCTTTATCGAGCGCTGCCAGGGCCTCGTGCAGGGCACTCAGCCACCAGCTGGCGAGCTGCTCACGGGTGCCATCGGTCTCACTGATGAGTTCCAGGGCGCTGCTCGCGCTGGCGATAACACCCTGTTGCTCCGCGTCGTAGACAATGGCCTTGAGACTCTGGGTACCCAGATCGATGCCGAGATATCTGCTCATTTTATTTGAATCTATCGGGTCAGGAAGCGGATACTAGCTCAAACTGTAAACGTTTACAATTTGTGTTCGAAAATTTGCGAAAAGCTATTTGGGGTACTAGGGATTTTCCCTCGTAAACGGACAAAAACCGCTGGAGCCCGTGTCATTCCTGGCCTCCCAGAGGGGGTTACTTCTCATTTCCTTACCGTTTTGGAGTATTTTGGCTAAAATCACTGCCTTTGGGCATTGATCATGGCCACCGAAAAACGTATCAAAATCCTAACCGAGACGGAGATTTCTGAGCTGTTCGGTCCCCCCACTCTGAATTCGAATGATCAACGTTTCTTCTTCGCACTCAATGACGCTGAATTAGCAGAGTGTAAAAGGATCCGCGAGCGCGATCACAGGTGCATGTTTGTTGTGCTGCTGGGGTACTTCAAAGTAAAGCCCATCGTGTTGAGCCCCGGCTACCATCAAATTAAGCAGGACCTCAAGTATGTGTGTTCCGAAGTCATTCCTGGTCCTGGCCTCCGGCCCTTCAACCTTACTCAGAAGACCCGAGTTCGGATTTACCAACGCATTTTCAAACTGACCGGCCATCAGCGCTGGCTGAATAAAAGTCACCGTTCAGCGTTGATAACGGATCTAAATGAGCATGCACGGGCATGGAGTCAACCAAGATCCCTATTCGACAGGGCTATAGAATACTTGTCAGCACAAAATATCGCCATACCGGGGTATACGGTTCTGCAGGACTTGATCAGTGACGTTGTGGGCGTCACAAGCGATCAGTTTGCCCGTACACTTGAGAAACTCTTATCTGCGGACTTGGCAAAGATGTTATCTGAACTTGTCAATGGTAATAACTCCTTAACCCTGCGGCAGTTGCGTCAATCGGCCAAAAACTTCACGGGAACAGAGCTGGAGAAGGAGCTTGCTGTGCATCGCCACATCCAGCCTTGGATGCAGGAAGTGGATGAGGTATTGAGCACGTTATCTCTATCCTTGAAAAATCAGCAACACTTTTCTGAGCGGGTGGATTACTACGGTGCCAAGCTTAAACGCCAGTCTATTGGTAATCAGCGTCTCTATCTGTTGTGTTATTTGCAATCCCGCTGGTTGCAGGCACTGGAGCGCATAGCCGATGGTTTTGTTCATCATGTTCGGCAGATAAAACAAAAAGCCAAGGCTCATGCGCAGGAAGCGGTTTATCAAGACTGGCAAAAAGCCGCTAAAAATGTCAGCAAGGCGGCAGAAGTGCTGCACCTGTTCATTGATGACAGCATCGATCAACAGCAGCCTTTTGGGACGGTAAAGCAGAAAGCGCTGAGGCTTCTTGCGGAGAAAGAGCTTGAATCCGTTTGTCTGTTTCTGAATGAGCAAAAGCGTTCCGTTGAGGAAGCTACGTGGCAGTATTATGACCAGAGAGATAGCTTAAGGGAAGGGTTGCTCCGCCAGCTGTTTCTTTGCCTGCACTTTGAAGGCAGTGCGGGCACTCAACGCCTAGCAGGAGTGCTGGATCATGCTCAACTTGATCTCTCAGCCCGAAGAATGATCTCAAAGGCAAATATAGACAGCCGACTGCCAGCCAAGAAACTATTACCGCTCTTGCAGGACGAGGACGATAACATTAACCCAGGCCGCTACGAGTGGTACCTGTACTTACAGATCCCCGACCGGTTGAATGGCCAACTGACTTTGCCGAATGTCGTTAAATACCGGGCATTGGAGGCTGATCTGGTAAGTCGAGCGCGCTGGCGAAGGGATAAGACAAAGTTGCTAGAGCAAACCCAGCTGCCAAAGTTGTCCGCCGAACCGAATAAGCTGATTGAGCAAATGAACAGGGATCTGGAGATCCGTTTGCATGAAGTCAGTGAATATCTGGAACAGGACGATAACCGAAACATTATCCTACGTAATCCCAAGGGTAAGCGTCTGTGGCGATTACCGACGGCAAGTAAAAAGTACCTGGTCAACAATCCCTTCTTCCAGCAAATACCTACCACTGGGGTTGCCGATGTGCTGCGCATGGTCCACCGCGACACCGGGTTCATTGACTGCTTTGAGCATGTGCTGGGCGCCCAGTCTAAGAGCCGAGTTCACGAATATGACCTGCTGGCGATTCTGGTGGGAAATGCGACCAACCAAGGCATCTACGGCATGGCTCAAATCTCCGACCGCACCTATGATCAACTCAGCACCATCCAGGCGAACTACTTACGACTGGAGACCCTGAGTGCCGCCAACGACAACATCAACAACGCGACGGCCAAGCTGCCCATCTTCAAGCATTACAACATCCAAGAGGATGTGATCCATGCCAGTGCCGATGGTCAAAAGTTCGAGGCCCGGCGCGAGACCTTCAAAACGCGCTACTCATCGAAGTACTTTGGCACTCAGAAAGGTGTCTCGGCCATGAGCCTAATCGCCAACCATGCCGCCATTAACGCCCGGGTGATCGGCGCGAATGAGCACGAATCCCACTACATCTTTGACTTACTGATGAACAACAGTTCGGAGATCATTCCGGATGTCCTCTCCACGGATACCCACGGGGTTAATCATGTCAACTTTGCGCTACTGGACCTGTTCGGGTACAACTTTGCGCCGCGTTACGCACAGGTTGGTCGCGTTATCAATGATATGTTCGATGTTAAAGAAGGCAATGATCAGAGAATCGAATTACGCCTGAAAAAAGCCATCAACACCAAACGCATCAGGCAGCACTGGGATACCATCCAGCGGATCGCGGTGTCGCTCAAAGAGCGCAAAACGACACAGGCCACATTGGTTAGAAAACTCTCCGGCTACAAGAGCAACCATCCCTTGCTGGAGGCCCTAACCGAGTACAACCGACTGGTGAAAGCGAATTACCTGCTGAACTACATTGATGATGCCAGCCTGCGTAACTACGTTCAGCGAGCCCTTAATCGGGGGGAGGCCTACCACCAGCTGCGTCGAGCAATCAGCAACGTCAATGGGGATCAGTTCCGGGGCAGCTCTGATGAAGAAATCCAACTATGGAACGAATGTGCGCGCCTGGTCACCAACGCCATTATTTACTTCAACTCCAGCATACTCAGCCAACTGCTGACGAGCTTCGAACATCAGAACGACGACAAACGAATACAGATCGTCAAACAGGCTTCCCCGGTGGCTTGGTATAACATCAACCTTAAGGGTACCTATAACTTCGAATTGAGTGAAAAGTTACCGGATCTTGAGGAGCTGATGCTCTCAATTGATGGATATAGGCCAGTTCAGGGAAAGTAATACCCTCCGAGAGGCCAGAAATGACGCTGGATCCAGAGGTTTTTGTCCGTTTACGAGGGAAAATCCCTAGTACCCCAACCAGAACCGCTTTGACGCTTGCCCAGCTCTCGCTGTCCTCCCTAGTCAGCATCGCTATGAAGACTCAGGCGAAGGTGGAAACAGAAAATTGGCAGTAGAGTAGGCTGAAGAGGATCAATCAGATAATCCGCTGAGAAAGATTTTCTTCTTTACATCTTTGGCATTTTATCAACCAGAAATTCCGGATACCCATGAAAAATTCAAGGCGCTGTCAGCGCAGCTCACCTTAAGCAAAAAACCAGTACAGGATGACAATACGCCAGGCGATACAACGATATCTGCTGTCATCACATTGGACGGTGAAGCCTATACCGCTCCATCCGAAGAGACGCCTACCTTTCAAACCCGCACTAAACATCGTCGCGCGTTTAGCCTAGACAACTGATTGCTATCAAGGACTGACCCATGTTTTCTCTGACTTTATTCAACGCCAGACGTGCGACCACAACGACCTCACTCCCAAGACGTGTGGCAACAAAGTGGTTGTTGGGCTTGGGCTACCTGCTTGTCATAAGCACAACGGTACAGGCCGATCCGTTGGCGGAATCCCGTGAAATTCTCTTTAACTGTCCCGTGAGTGAACCCGACTGTGAACAGGGACAAATCGCCGATAAAGCTGCCGAGTTGCAAACACCCGCAGCAATCTATGAATACGTGCGTAATACTCATGAATACGCGCTCTATCATGGCTCCCGCTCTAACACCATCAACACCTATTTCGGCCTGCGCGGCAGCGATGTGGATATTGCCTCCGTGCTGATTGCCATGTATCGCTCCCAGAATATTCCTGCACGTTACGCCAAAGGCACGGTCAGAGCCGTGGCTGATGACGTAGCCAATTGGTTGGGCGTTAAAAACACGGCGCTGGCGGCAGCCATCATGAACGATCAAGGCATCCAGAACGTAAATCTTACGACGTTCAACAGTGTGCCGGTCATTGAATTTGAACATGCCTGGGTGCAAGTGCAAGTGCCGTTTAGTGATTATCGCGGTGCCTTCGCGCCGACAGTAGATTGCACCACCACACCGAGCCAATGCCAGTGGGTGGATATCGACCCCTCCTGGAAGCTACGTGACTACCATAACCAGGATATTGATGTGTATGGCGTGGTGAATTTCGATTACACCCGCTACTACAATGCCATTAACAACGATGATGCCGAGTATCGTGACAAAGGCCCACTGGAAATCTACGAAGAACAAATCCTCGACTGGCTGAATGTGAATCACCCTGGCAAAACGCTGGATGATGTCGCTGATCCCGGCACCATCATTCCCGCCAATGATGGCATTTTGCCCGCTTCGCTGCCCTATCAGGTGATTAGCAGCGTGAACACTTATGACAGCATCGTTGAACATGATGCGGCGAATAACCCGGATTGGGCAAAGTTTCTGACGATTCGTTATAGCTTAGGTGCGTTTACCTTTACAGGCGGTATCACCGTGCCGTTTATTCTTTCATCCTCTTCTGACCCGATTGCTTTGGCTGACTTGTCTACCAAGCGTATTACCTTAAGTTATTTCGAGGGCAATCAAATTTCCGGTGATGACTTTGAGCACCATCAGATGACCGTTCGACTCGATGGCCAAATCATTGATACCCCTATCTTGATTGCTTGGCAAAACGATCAAGCGGACTATCTGGGCCGTTTGTTTGATGTAACCTTTGAGCTGGATGGCGCGCCGTCTACCACCGGTGGAACGGATAACCTGATTGAGGCCACCTACAATAACTTAATGTTTGGCGGCTACTACGTCATCGGGACTGGCGGTGACACTTCTAACTGGTCACAGGTACACCGTGCGGCGGACAAACTGCTCAAAGCCAATGAAACTTACCCTATTGTCAACAATGGCAGCGGTGTTCCCTACGTGGACAGCAATGGCAATGGCAGCATTGACGGTGGTGAGATTCGTCTGTTGGATGATCCGATTGCGCAGGACGAGTTAACGGGCGGTTTGCTCAATGTTGCCATGACCCAGTATTACACCCGTTTCGTGGAAAACACCCGCCGCTTGGATGCGTTGAACCATGTGCTCTCACCCATGGAAGGTTTTGTGGGCATCGTCAGTTCGACTTATGACGTGGATTACCTCGGCACCACCGCTTTTTCGGTCATGCCCGGCGGATTGCTCATTGATATGAAAGGGGTGCGCTTTAACGGAGCCTGGGAAAACGATGTGGCCGATACCTATGCTAGCGAACACTTTGAGTTGCTGGGCCATGAAGGGTCTTCACTGGAGCATGAAATCTGGCAGGAACTGACAGGCTTTGATGCGGTCTCCACGGTACGTGGCATCCAAATGGCGCTGGCCAATGGTGCGAGCTTACTGGATTTGGACGACAACACCACAACCACCATCAATAATATGTACCCCACCTTCGGGTTCACCAGCAGCGCGCCATCGCCGTTTAGCCTGCAAAACCGTACCATCTATTCAACTTTGCCATCGTCTTGGTCGCACACGACCACCAATGATGATCAGGGCTTTGACCTCCTGAAAAAATACCCCAGTTCCAGCAGTGAACTGCATGCAGCGCGTCTGAGTTTTAACAACGATTTCTGGGACGGCAATGTTTCAGCGATTGATGGTTGCGAACAAAATATCCTTGATTTGATTGCCCAATACGGCGGCAGTGCTGCTTTGAATGCGGGCAGTCTGTGTGGCTACTCCTTCTCTTCAGGCACTACGCTGAATCAATTGCTCAATGGTTTTGAAACCTATTTTGAAAACTTTTTCGGTGTGGGCGATGACGGAAAATACGATTACCTGGATCGTTCACTCGGCTTTAACGTCAGCAACTTTACCTTCCGCAGTCAACAAGCGGCTGCCGACATCCACAGCAGCTCGCTCGTGCAAACCATCCGCAACGCACTGATTTTTGGTGGCACGGTGGGTAGTAATCCTGGGCGTTGGGAATACACCATCCCCAGCCGCAAAACCAATACCGGCTTTAACGTATTCAGCGTCTATCTGCAAAAAGTGTATGACACCACCGATAATAGCCTAGCCAGCCAGAGCTACAGCATCAGCAATGACAGCTTCGTAGCGGGCGGCGGCTGGGTCGATGGCAGCAGCAACCTGTCCCTGGCCGATGTGACTGGCTCCGTGGTCAAACCACAGTTTGAAAACGAAGTCTTCACGGATGAAAACCTGGTCGCTGTAACCAACAATGATCTGGTGCGCACACCCTCAACCGTTGATCCGGTCTCGACTGTTACGGGCAATATGTACCACGATGAAACGGATATCACGATCAAAAACCGTGGTTTGCCTTATGTGTTTACCCGTTCCTACAACTCAGGGCCAGGGCGTGTTGATCAAGACGGCCCGTTGGGTTTTGGCTGGACGCACTCCTACAACATGAGCCTGCGTTCCAATGACTACGGCAAGTGTCCGAACTGTACCTCCGCGCAAGCCTCGGAGAACGACAACAATATTCCGTCATCCATCAGTTATATTGACGAACGCGGCGGTGAACATACCTATATTCTCAACGCCGACGGCGCAGGTACACGTTCTGTAGCAGAAAACCCGCCTGGTGAATTTGAGTCGCTACAATTCAATACCCCCGCATCCGGTCAGCATATACTTTCCTTCCGCAATGGCGTGAAGTATGTCTTCGAGGAAGTGGGTTCACCCAATATGCTGACCACCAAGGATGAAACTGCGCGCCTGAAATACATTGAAGACGTATACAATAATCGCCTGAACCTCACCTATGACGGTAGTGGTCGCCTGAGCGCGGTGGTGGACAATCTCGGCATCAGTGGGCGTACCGGTTTGATTTTTACCTACAGCGGCAGCAGCACCCGCATTCAAACCGTGCGTGACTGGACAAACCGCACTTGGACTTTTGCTTACGATGGCAGTGGCAACCTCGACAGCATGACCAATCCCTTATCCGAGACAATGGATTACACCTACCACGCAGGCACGCACTTACTGAATGAAATCATTCACCCGCAATTGCGTAGCGGTGAGAAAAAACAAATGGCTTTTGCCTACTACCGCAACAATAAAGCCTTTAACTACGAAAACACCCTGGGTGAAACCGAAACGCTGGATTACGATCTTTACCGCCAGCGCACTCAGGTCACCGACCCCAGAGGCTTTATCCGTGAGCACTTTTACGATAAAGACAACGGAGCACTGATTAAACTGAAAGAACCCGATGGCGCGATCCTGCAATTTGAAAACAACGCCGATGGTCTGCGTTATAGCAAACGCGATGGCTTAGGCTTCCTGACCCAGTATTCCTATCAAACTAATCGCAGCATCAGTGCCAATGCCTCCAACAACAATGGCCTGGTCTCCCGTGAGATTGATGCGCTGAATAACACTGTTGATTACAGTTACGGCCTTTACGATCAGCCCACTACCGTCACGGATAAGCGCGGTAATCCAACCACGCGCGGCTACTACGCCACCACCAGTGCCGGTAGTGATACCGTGGCGGGTAAACTCTCCGAAGTGCGCGCTACCCTCAATGGCACACCCAATGTGTTGCTGGAAACCTATACTTACTACGCCAGCGGTGCGGCCTTTGGGCAAATTAAACAACGCATTGAATACATTGATCCATCCAACAGCGCTCGCCAGCGCATTACCGATTATGTCTATGAAGGCAACGGCATTAACCTGCAAAGCATGACTGTGAGCGGTGCCACGGTTGGCGGTTCCATTACCACCACCTATACCTACGACAGTCTGGGGCGCATGGAGACACAAACCCTGCAACGGCGCACCTCCGCCACCAATCCCGCACTGATCAACCTGACGACCACCTACACCTACGATAGCCTGGGGCGTGTCATACAGGTGGAAACCCCGCGTGGTGATATTCAGGAAACGGTCTATGACGATAACGGCAAAATCACCACCGAGCGGGTACGTTACTTAACCTCAACGGCGCGCCCCAACTGCGCCGCGCCCAGTGGTGGCTACGTGGTCTGCACCTACACACAAAATATCTATGATGCGGCAGACCGCCTGATCCAGACCACGGATATTCTGGGTAACAGCACCACCTTTGATTACGATGCCATGGGCAATCTGACCCAAACCACCGATGCCAACGGCCACAGCACCCGCTACGAATACGATGGCATGGGGCGGCGCACGGCCATCATCGATGCCAACGGCTACCGCACCGAATTCAAATACGACTTGGCCGGTCGGCTAATTGAAACCAAAGATGCTAATGGCCATAAAGTGACCAACACCTATGATGCCTTGGGCCGTTTAACCCAAGTGACTAGTGAAGAGGGCAGAGTTGTACAAACCCAGTTTGATGCCAACGGCAATCCCACCCACAGCATTGATGCCAATGCCGTGGCCAATGGCTCACACCCCAGAAATGATCAAAACGCCAGTATCTACCGTGAATACGATGAGTTTAATCGCTTGACCTTAGAGCGCGATGCCCTGAATGGCGATACCACCTACAGCTATGACTTGCTCGGTAATATCACCTCAATTACCGATGCGGAGGGTCAAGTCACGACGTTTGTCTATGACGATCTGGGGCGTTTAACCCAAACCGTTGACCCGATCATTGAGTCCGGCACCGATAAAACCGACCGTATCCTTATGTATGACCAGGCGGGCAATGTCCTTCTCACTGAAGACCGTACCGGCAGACAGCGCCGCCACACCTATGATGTGCTCAACCGCTTGACCCAGACGGATTATTTGCAGGACGGCAGTTACGATCAGTGGCAATACGATGCCTTCGGAGATTTAACCGCCGTCAGCAATGACGAGGTGATGTATGCCTATACCTATACCTCGCGCCATGAGCTGGCGAGCAAAACCGATAGCCGCTTAAGCAAAACCCTGAGCTGGACGTATGATCCGGTCGGCAATGTGCAAACCAAAACCGACTATCAAGGCGATATCACTACCTATCAGCATGACAGCACCAACCGCCTGGTGGCGATGCGCAATCCGGCCTATCTACAAGTCAGCTACCATTATGATGGCGCGGGGCGTTTGATCGACCGCATTCTTTCTAACGGTGCCAAAACCCATTATCAATACGATGATGATAATCGCCTGACGCTATTGCAAAACTTCACAGCGAATGACACCTTGGTTGAAAGACTGGCTTATTCGCATGATGAAGTGGGCAATATCACCCAAATCGCCAATAGCGTGAATGGCCGAACCGTCACCTACGGTTATGATGCGCTTTACCGTCTCACCAGTGCCGATAGCACCACCAACAGTGAAGACCGCACCTACACGTATGATAAAGTCGGCAATCGCAAGACCGAAACCAAAAACGGCACTACCTACTATTACTGCTATCACGCGACTAATTGCAGTGCGGGGCCGACAGGCAACCGCCTGCATAACATCAGAACTGGCTCACTGACTGGCGCACTGTTCCGTCAGTTCACCTATGATGATGCTGGACGTGTCACGCAAAAGCGCAACGGCAGCGGCTCAAACCTCTACACCGTCACTTACAACGGTAAAGGCCGTGCCAGCCAGATCAACAGCACGACCTTTGAGTATGACCCCAATGACTACCGCATCCGAAACGGTAGCAAGCTCCATCACCTCGAAGGTGAGCATTTAGAGGCGACCTATAGCTCCAGCGGTGTATTGGAGAAGAAATATCTGCGCGGCTCAGTGATTGACGAAATCGTGAACGGCTATTTCTACCATTCCAGTAATCCGAATGATTTTACCAATTACACCTTCCATCATGATCATCTTAATAGTGTAAGTGTTTTAACAGGACACAATGGCACTACGGAAGAAACAACCAGTTTTGATCCCTTTGGCGCTCCCACGTTGACTATTCCTAACTCTGGCAATGAGTTGCTTTATACAGGCCGTGAATACGATCAAAACACTGGGCTGTATTATTATCGAGCTCGTTATTATGACATCGATACAGATCGGTTTATCTCAGAAGACCCTCTGGGATTTGAGGCTGGTATTAATTTTTATGCTTATGTCAACAATAATCCCATTAACTTCAATGATCCAACTGGAAGAGTTATAGAGACAGCGTGGGATGTAGCCAATGTTGGTTTAGGTATCTATTCATTACAGGATAATATACGAAGTGGAAGCTATGGCTGGGCAGCATTGGATGCTGTCGGTTTAGTGTATGATGGAATTGCTACCGCTGTACCATTCTTACCGGCAGGGGCGAACGCAGGTCTTACTGCCTTGAGAGCGGGTAACGGAATTGCAGATGCTGCAAATATAGGCCTTGATGTAGCTAATGCAGCTCGATTAGCAGACAACGCTGCTCTTAATTCCACAGCCATTATTAATACTGGTTTGGATGCAGCTAGAGAAGGAACAAGAATTCACTATCAAGTTGGAGATGCTCTTAATGTAAGTGAATTAGGGACAAATGCTTTCAGAGGATCAAATGGTGCTGCAGGAATTCAGCCTGATCTGTACTGGCAAGGTTCGGGATTGTGGGCTGATCTGACAACAGCTGGTCAATGGACTAGACATACGAATAAATATAACGCTAGTTTTGGTGAAGGCATTCCTTTGATTTACGAGTTAGGGGAAGGTCTTACTAATACCTCTAAGATATATTCTGGTGCGGGCTCTTTGTTAACAGGAGCAGAAGCGCTTTCAAATTACTCTAGTGATAGCTTTGCTGGAGGTGGTTTTGTTTTGTATCCTAGTAAACCGAACACCAACATGATGTCTTCAGTGTACGCGAAGTAAAGCAATGAGCTACCACTTAACAATAGTTAGATCAAAAGGAAAGAAACAGGACTTAGTATCTGAGCAGGAGATATTCGATCTAATTAATCAGGACAGTAGGTATTCATTTGAGGATAAAGGAAATTACTTAAACATTAAGAAAACACCGAAATTTGGAGAAGACTATTATTTTATCTATCAGAATGGTGAGTTATGGATAAAAAATCCAGAGCCGGCTCATATTGAACAATTTATTGAGTTGGCAAATATATTAGGCGGAAGAGTAAGAGGCGATGAACTAGAAACATATAAGGCTGCAAATGAAACATATTTTCATCCAGATGATAAGTCACTTATAGAGCAAGCAAAACAAATATCTAGGTCAACTAAAAGAAGAAGAAATAAAAGACAAATTTTGATTAACGGCGGAATATTTGCATTTTTTCTAGTTTTAGCACTATTCGTAATAGTGCTTGGGAAAGAATAGTTATGTGCAATACTCCATTGAAATGATGTAAAGTTTTTTAATTTATGGCCTCAGTTTAGTATCTCAGATTGACACAAAGGCGGCTGCTCGATAGAGGTAGACTGTGTATTCACAACATGGCAGCACGAATTTTGTCTTGGTAGAAATAATTGGCGTCTTCCCGTGGCAGTTTTAATTGTAGTAGTTCAGACTTGAGCTGACAGTTACCGGCTTCGAAGACGCTATTGACTAGCACGTCAAATCGTTCAAGAACCTGTTCCCTCCCGGAACAGGTTCTTGAACGATTTTCAGCGGTTACATTTGTCAGGTCTAGATTAATCACTATGCGCAGAACAAGGCAATGTTGCGGACTCGCTTCGCTCACCCCAATTAGCGGCGTTCGAATGTCCGCTTGTGCTAAATATGGCGGCTATTGGGCGTAAGCCCTGCGGAATTTCCTGTCGTCCGCAATGTCGTCAAAGGGGTGGTTAAAGCTTTAAGAGCACGGACGTCTGCTTTTCAAGAAAGCAGACGAACCGCACCCGCCGAGTACAATTAATTGAGTACCTTACGAGGCTTTGGTCAGCGTATAGCATCCTGATCAAATAGCGCCGCCATTTTATCCATTAACACGATAGACGCATTATTTTCAAACTGACACCCTTCGTCGATATATTCCCATACGGTTGCATCGCTTTTCCAGCCGCCCTGTTTTTTGATCTGTTCAAAATCGACGCCTTCTCTCGCCGCTGACGTGGACAAACCTCGACGAAAACTATGGCTGCTAAGTTGCGACACAAAATCGAAATTGCATGCCGTACCTAGTGTTTTTAAAAGATCATTTATAGCGGAAGGGCCTAATGCATTTTCACCAAGCTGATCCCAGCGATTTATCGGTCTAAACAATGGGCCAGAGCTAATGCTCGAAAGTTCAATCCAGGCCTCGATGGCCTGTACCGGACAGGAGGATTTGTGTCCATACGGTAGTACACGCGTTCGCCCTGTACCTTCTTGATCAGTTTTGGATCGTGGAAATTTAATGATTAACCCTTCAGGCTCCCATGCGAGATTGGATATCTCGATTGATGTCAGTTCACTGCGGCGAAAAGCCCCAAAATATCCGGTCATTACTAGCGCAATGTCTCGGTGTTGTTTTTTCGATATAGGTAATTCGCGTAAGTATTTCACCATTTGAACAATGTGCTCAATACGCAGCGCTTTCGCCTTACGCTTGGGTTTCCCATGGGTACGGCGGATTCCCTCTGTGGTCTTTCGAACCAATGGGTCGAGGGTTGGATCGAGCATTCCTTGGTACCGGTGCCATTGGCTGATCGCTGTAAGGTGCAGATCTAGTGTTCGCGTACTCAGGGTTTCGGCTTTATCGACTAGATACCTGATCACGCTATTTCTATCGGTGGGTAGTCGGCCACCCCATTTTTCAAATTGTCGAATAGCAGATTGATAAGTCTTTCGAGTGTTGCTCGACGTGGCCGCGTGCACATAATTTTGAACGTGATTCGCACCGTTATTGGACGATGGGAGGGAGCTGCCGTTACGTAATAGGGGTGGGCTTAATATCTCTGAGTGATGATCATCCATGTTGGAGTCTTTTCTTAGTTCGGCGGAAATAGTGTGTTTCACAAGCGTATTACAGATCCAAGTGCTACCACAAGCACTTTAACCTACGATAAGGTTGATTATCAGTGGTTAGTATCATGAATTCAAGCGATCTTGAAACGAACCAATATAATGTTATATTACGTGTTATGTAATATGTTACTAAATAATCCGAGAGGAATCACCATGGCCCGTGCCGGAGTCACTTATCACGATATCGCTAAAGCCGCTGAAGCCATTAAAACGCAAGGCCAGGAACCCACGGTGGATCGGGTGCGCGAACACCTGGGCACCGGCAGCAAAAGCACCATCGCGCCATTGCTCAAGCGTTGGCGGTCAGACAATGGGGAGGCGGCCGATGTCAGTGGGCTGCCGAACGACCTCGTCGAGGTGGTAAAGTCCCTGCATGAGCGGGTACAGCAGATGGCCGACCACCGTATCGAACAAGCTCGCCAGGAATTCGAGACTTTAAAGGGGTACTGGAAAGTTTTGACCGCTTTCTCACGTGGAACCGTTTCACCTGATATTTTGCTCTCTCTTCTATTTTTGCACAAAACTCAGAATGGATATTCAT